>ERZ1643246.3123-NODE-3123-length-14699-cov-4.570951_pt1 | contig 14699 bp, 10 predicted proteins | sample MGYA00579265_ERZ1643246 | MGnify/ENA primary metagenome ERZ1643246 (study PRJEB29033, sample SAMEA4952261) | chicken gut metagenome | biome: Broiler Chicken; feature: Gastrointestinal Tract; material: Caecum | place: Ireland | collected 2018 | study: Broiler... | reverse complement strand
AAAAAAACAATAGATACAGTAAAGATAAAAAAGGAAACTACAAAAAAAGATGCTGACGCACCAGAAGAACAACAAGAAAAAGAAATAGAAGAGTATATGGTAGATATTAAAGGAGAAGTAGTAACACCTGGAATTTATAAATTAAAAAAATCATCCAGAGTAATTGATGTAATAGAAAAAGCCGGAGGACTAACACAAAATGCCGATACGACAGTAATTAATCTAAGTAAAAAAATAACAGATGAAATGGTAATTATTATCTATAGTAAACAAGAAGTAAAAAACTGGATAAAAACTAAAGAACAAGAAGACTATCTTGAGGAAAAATGTAAAATATCAGAAGAGGGCAAAGTAGAAAATGATGCATGCTTAGAAGATGAAAAAGAAGAAACCTCTTTGCAAACAAAAGTAAATATTAATACCGCAACGAAAGAAGAACTAATGACACTATCAGGAATAGGAGAATCTAAAGCAGAAGAAATTATTACCTATAGAAAATCAACACCATTTAAAACGATTGAAGATTTAAAGAATGTCTCTGGAATTGGTGATGCAACTTATGAACAAATTAAAAATCATATTACAGTCTAATTATGTTATTATTTCTATATTGATACTAGTAATACTAATTACCATACTAAGAATAAATCTACCAGTAAAAACAACATATAATCTAAACACGACCAAAGTAACAGGAATACTACTAAGTAGTAAAATAGAAGAAGAAAAAGTAACAATAATCATAAAAGGAAAAGATAAAATTCAAGGAACATATTATTTCAAAACAAAACAAGACAAGAAAAAGTATAAAAAACAATTAGAAGTAGGAAACAAAGTAACGATAACAGGTAAAATGACTCTACCAAAAACAAATACTACGAAAAATCTCTTTAATTACCAAGAATATTTAAAAAAAGAAAAAATCTATTTAATCATGCAAATAAGAAGACACCATATCTTTATTCTATAAACTAAAAAATAAAATAGAAACAAGAGCAAAGAATCCCTACATAAAATCATTCTTATTAGGAGACCAATCAGAAATAAAAGAAGAAGTAAAAACTAGTTTTCAAAAAAATGGTATTAGTCATTTATTTGCTATAAGTGGAATGCAATTTATCATAATAGAGGATTGCCTATCAAGAATATTAAAAAAATTAAATCTAAAAGAAAAAAACAATTTTAAGATTGTAATAATATGTCTCTTATTTTACTTATCGATATTAAATATGACAGCATCTATTATTCTTTATTTTATTTTCTCTAAATAGATATTGGAATCTAGCCTTAGCAAAGAAAACACTAATTGCAATCGCTATTACCATAACGCTATTAATAAATCCTTATTATATATATGAAGTAGGCTTCTGGTATTCCTATATCATTAGTATTGGACTAATTTATTTCATGAAGGAAGATGCATACTATCTAATATCCCTATTAAAAAGTTCCTACCTTGCATTTTTACTTAGTATTCCTATTAGTCTTTATTATTTTTATGAAATAAATATAGCGAGTATCTTATATAATTTATTCTATATTCCATTCATTAATATGATTGTCTTTCCAGCAAGCATTATCACATTTTTATTTCCAGTAGTAGAACCATTATATAATATAGTAATAAAAGTATTAGAAACAAGTTCTCTATATCTTAATAATATTAATTTTGGTAAACTTATTTTTGCTAGGATTCCACTTATTTTTTATATAGTAGAACTAAGTATTATTTTTCTATACTTAAAAACAAAAAAGAAAAAAATACTACTAGTACTCTTACTAGGATTAGGATTACACTATTATTTACCTAGTATCTATCAAAAAGATTTTATAAAGATGATTGATGTAGGACAAGGAGACTCCATTTTAATTTATTCCAAAGGAAAAAGTAGTTTAATTGATACGGGAGGAAAAGTAGCATATGATGCAAATGAGTCATCAACAATTACAAAATATACAACCATACCACTATTAAAAAGTCTAGGAATAAGAAAATTAAATTATCTTTTTCTAACACACGGGGATAAAGATCATGCAGGGGAAGCCATCTATTTAGAAAAAAACTTTCAAGTAGATAATATTTATCTAAACTTAGGACAACAACAAGCTCTAGAACAAAATATAAGAAAGGAAATACCAAGAACAAAACAAGTAGGGCAAGAGGAAATATTTCAAACAGGAAATTTTACTTTATATCAAATCAATAAAAAATGGGAAGATGAAAATGCAGGAAGTTCTGTGTTTTATGTAACTCATCCCGACTTAACAGTACTATTAATGGCAGATGCAACTACAAAGACCGAAGCATATCTTCAAAAAAATTATAATCTAAAAGTAGATATAGTAAAGATAGGACACCATGGTTCTAACACTAGTACTAGTCTATCATTTCTAAAAAAGACAAAACCAAGGCTTGCCTTAATATCTGTTGGAGAAAATAATAGATATCATCATCCAAGTAAAGAAGTACTAGATAGACTAAGTACACAAAATATTCCTTATTTACAAACAAAAGCATCAGGAACAATTACGATTTATCCTCAAACAGAAGAAGTAGTAGAAGATATAGACAATTAGAAAAAAACAAGTTAAAATAAAAAAGAAGTAAAGGTGATTAGATGAAAAATATAAATAATTTAGTAGAAAAGAAATCGAATGAATTAGAGTTAATTCATTCTTATCAAGATGCTTGCAGTAACAAAGATTTTAAAAAATATGTAGACTCCCTAGGAATAGAGGAACAAATATTAATAAAGTATACATCTAGTCTAGAAGATTCTTATATGGAATATACAAATTGTAAAAATTGTAAAAGCTTAGCTTGTTGTAAAAACAAAGTAATAGGATATAGATATACACCAGAAAAAGAAAAGAATATTATAAAATTTTCTTATCTAGCTTGTAAATGGAACGTACTAGCACAAAAAGAAAATGCGTATAAAGAAAACTTAGAACTATTTGATATGCCACTAGAAATAAAAGAAGCATCTCTAAAAGAAGTATATACAGATGATAAATCAAGAATTCCAATTATAAAATACTTTAAAGAATTTATGGATAAATATAATAGTAATCAAAATCCTAAAGGCTTGTACTTAACAGGTTCCTTCGGAAGTGGGAAAACGTATTTAATTGCAGCTTTATTAAATGAAATGGCCAAAAAGAAAATTCAGTGTACTTTAGTATATTATCCAGAATTTTTAAGGAGTCTAAAATCATCATTTCAAACAGACTATAGCGAAAAATTTGATTTTATTAAAAAGTCTCCAGTTTTATTATTAGATGATATAGGTGCTGAAAATGAAAGCAACTGGTCAAGAGATGAAGTACTAGGTCCCATATTACAATATAGAATGCAAAATCACTTACCAACTTTTTTTACTTCCAATCTAACCTTAGAGGAATTAGAGTCTTCTCTAGCAACAACATCATCAGGTGTTGATAAGGTAAAAGCAAGAAGAATTATAGAGCGGATTAAACAATTAACAGTAACAATGGAGTTAATTGGTAAAAATAGAAGAAATTAAGCGTAATTTTTATTTACAAAAAAAGCAAAAAGTGGTATGATAGTCTCATTTCTAGGGGGCAGCATAATGAAGATACTAAGGAAGTTCAATACGCAAGAAAATGTAAAGAAACTATCTATTTTTATATTACTGCTTGCGTTTTCATTAACTTATTATAATAACAATATTAAAGCACAAGAATATCAACTAAACTATGAATTGATTAATACCAAAGATATGGCTATGGTAACAAATCCAGAAAAAAAAGAGACCTCTAAGCAAACAATGAGTATCTTTCAAATTTATAAACAGATGACTACACAAAGCAATAATCAAGATGGAGCACTAGTTCCAGTAGCATTGCCTGCTAAAAACAATTCAGTAGCGACACTAGAAGCACCAAAGAGAATTTGGTATCTTCCAACAGAAGTAGGGCAAATAACAAGTTATGTAAGTGCCTCTCATTTTGCTTTAGACATTACAAGTTATAGAGGAGAAGGAGAACCAATATATCCAATTGCCAATGGAGTAATATCAAGTATTTATAGAGATTCAGCAGGAGCAAAAATTGTAACTGTAAATCATAATATCGACGGACAAAATTATACATCTCAATACGTACACTTATCAAGTTATGCTCCAAGCTTATATGTAGGAAAACCAGTAACTATTAATGACTACCTAGGATTCATGGGAACAACAGGAAACTCAACTGGAGTTCATTTACATATTGCCCTAGTAGATTGTAGTTATACAGATCCTAATGGAACCTGTCCAACACTAAATAGTTTCTTTACCTATGGTAGACAGAGATATTACCAAGGATTTCAAGGACTACAATCAGTAATGGATGTACCATTATCTTGGACAAGCAGATAAAAAGAGTTAGTAATTTATTTAGTATTACTAACTCTTTTACATTCTTTCAATACCTGGCATCTATGATGAAAATTAGAAGCAATTTCTTCTTGTAATTCTGTATCAATAGGAACTCCCGTATCAATAACTTCATTAAGAATAGAAGAAATATCAATAGTTTCTAACGTATTTAAAAAAGAATAAAATCTATTTGAATAATAACTATCAGAAGTATTTAAAAACTTATTTAACTTTTGAATATCGCTATGCATGAAATCTTCATTATCAACACCTAATAAAACATGGTCATTATAAATACTAGAAGTATCGTGAATAGGTGCTAGTCTAACACCGTTCTCTCCCTCAATAATTTCAATATTTCTTAATGTTCTATCTCCCTCACCAAGTAACATATCAAACATAAAAATATCACAGATTCCATTCATAAGTTTCTCCACAGTATCAGGACTATATTTTTCTTCCAAAGCAAACCAAATATCTTCTAAATTATTCAAACGACGCATATCTTGATAATCAAAAAAATCCTCATCATCCTCCTGCATTTCATAAAAGTAGTTCTCTATCAAAGTATGCAAATTATAACTAGACTCATTACTATTTAAATAACTCTCACTAAGAAGACCAACTTCATCATCCATAACCGCAACCTGTTCATTTAAATAAGGAAGTCCTAAATGATAAGCAACCCGCATAGATACCATTTCCATAATCAATTCTCGCATAGGCACTTGTTTAAAATAATACAATTTATTATCTAACATAAAATTATAGATAGGATGACTTCCTCGAAAATTAGGACTTATCTTTTCTAACTTTATTTTATCTAAATGAATAATCTCACTCATAGGTATCACCTTAATAATATTATATAAAATTTATAAAAGACTGAAAAGAAAAGATTGCACGAAAACAAAAAAAGTGATATGATAACGACATAGCGTGAAATACATTGACAAAGGATATGGTAGATTAGAACCTTTTTAAAAGAGACTTCGTGGCTGGTGGAAACGAAGAAAAGACTAATTTATTACTCCCTTTCGAGTAAGATTATAAAAATAATCTCGGTAATACCGTTATAAAAAAAGAGTAAAAAGAAGGATGGTACCGTGTACAAAGCACTCCTAATAGGAGATGCTTTTTTTAATTATTGAAGGAGTAAAAAAATGAAAAAACCATTAGTAAAAAATTTTTCTGAGGAAGTATTGTTTACTTTAGAAAGTCAAAAACAAGATAAAAAATTTACAAAATATGTAAGAACAATTCTAACAGAACGGTACTTAGATGATAAAGTTACTATTTCCTCATTGGCAAAGAGATTTAAAAGAACCAATATAACATCATTTCAAAAAGACCTGTTATGGGATACAATTAGCCTAAAATTTGCAACATCCCCGATAGTAGAATTAAAAGAAAGTTATAATATAATTGATAATATGCCAATAGACTACTTAGTAAGAGTAACCCAAAATTGTCTCCATCCTAGTCTAAAAGAATATGCTAGAGTAGTTTGTTATGAAAAACAACTAAAGATGGAAGAAGAATTAGGACTAGATCCTGTAGATTATGAAAAATATGAAGAAGATGAAGTAATAATAAATTCGCATCAAGCAGCTATGGAAGTTAAAAAATTACGAAAATAATAAGATAATAATAATGCATTTTATTAAAAGGTGGTGATAAAGTGATAAGTAAAAAAGAATTAGAAAATTACTTTTCAAAACATAGACAAGTGTTAACGATTACTCAACTTCAAAAAAAATTCAGTATATCAAATGCAGAAAAAACTAATTTTTTAGATATATTAGTTTCTTTAGAACAAGAGGGCAAAATAATTGTAAATGATGATAATACTTGTCTTTCAATTCCTACTGACCATTATTTAAAACATGGAACAGTTCAAGTCTCAAATCGTGGAAATTATTATATAAAAGATAAAAATGGTCAAAGAATCAACTTACCATATAATAGTAGATATGATATTAAAGAAGGAGATCATATCTTTGTTGAAGAACAACAAATACAAACGTCATATAAAGGATACCATGAAGGGTTGATTGCTCATAAAACTGAAAAGCCAAGGCAATTAGAATCAACATCAGAAATGGTACAATCAGAAATAAAAAAAGAGGCTGGTACTTTTAATTTATATATTATGGTTGATAACAAAAAAATATATATATCACCTAAAAATTATAATAGTGCTTATCCAGGTGACATTGCTAGTGTTTCAATAAATGCTAATGGAAGAGAAGCAAAAGTTGTTGAAGTTTTAGAAAGAAAAAATCAATTTCATGTGTTTTACTGCAAACAAGTAGGAAGTGAAAAGAGATGGATTCCAATTGGAACAAATGAATTTCCTATTAATCAAACTCCTAATGAATATTTTCAAATAGGTGATAGGGTAATCGCAAGTATTAAAGAGAAAACAAAAGATGGCTACAATATAGAAATTACACAGAAGCTAACAGCCAATAATACATTCGAAGAAATGACAGAAAGTACCTTGCTTGATTACGGGTTCCACCTTTCATTTTCCTCTAAAGCAATGGCAGAAACTATGAAAATTTCTACTACTATTCCAGCAGAAGAAATAAAAAAAAGAAAAGATCTTCGACTTCTACCAACCTTTACAATCGATTCAGAGGATGCAAAAGATTTGGATGATGCAGTCTCAATAGAAAAAGTAGGAAGCAATTACAAATTATATGTTTCAATTGCTGATGTTAGTTATTATGTAAGGCCAAGCATGGCTCTGTTTAAAGAGGCAATAGAGCTTGGAACAAGTGTTTATCCACCTGGATTAGTTTATCCTATGCTACCACAAAAATTATCAAATGAGGTTTGCTCTTTAAATCCTAATGAAGATAGATTAACGAAAACTTGTGAAATTTTATTAGATAAAGAGGGAAAAGTCTTGGATTATCAAATTTATAATAGCGTAATTAATAGTAATTATAAGATGTCTTATCAAAAAGTTAATAAATTATTAGAAGGAAAAGAAATCGTTGAAGAATATTTACCCTATTATCATAATTTAATAGAGATGTACCAATTATCAAATTTATTACAAAATAAAAGATTAAACCAAGGGTTTCTGTGCTTAGAAAGTGAAGATATAAAAATTAAAATAGATTCCTCCGGAAATCCTATTCAGATAGAAGAAAATGATAAAGGGCCAGCGCAATTATTAATCGAAAATTTTATGGTATTGACTAATACATGTGTTTCTGAATATGCATACTGGTTAGATATTCCATTCGTATATCGAAATCACGAGCCTCCAGAGGCACAAAAAGCAAGACAATTAGAAAGTAATCTTTCAGTACTACATCAAAAAATAAAAAGAATTTCTAATATTCAAGAACCTAAAATGTTACAAAAAGTATTATTAAGTTTAATAGAAGGAACAACAAAAGAAGAAGCAAAATATATTTCAGATATATTCTTAAAATCATTTTCTAAAGCGTATTATTCAAACATGAATAAAGGACATTATGGATTAGCGCTAGATTTTTATGGAACTTTTACTTCACCAATTCGTAGAGCAAGTGATTTGTTAAATCATCTATTTATGGAAGAAATAATTAACCCGAATGAAAAGATTGATAATTTAGAAAGTATTAAGGAAAATTTAGAATTAATATGTTCACACATCTCACTTCAAGAGGAAAATGCAGAACATGTAGAAGCAGATATAAATGCTAAATTATTGTATCAATTAGGATTACAATATAAAGATAAAACATTAGATGGAAAAATTGTTTTTTTAACAGACTCTATGATGTACATAAAAACAGAACAGCAGATTCCAGGATTTATTTTATTAAATAAAAAATATAAGTATGATTTTGTTAAGAAAGAAGTACGAGATTGTAAAAATGGTTTTACCTATCATATAGGTAATTCAATCCCTATACGCTTAGAACGTGAACAAAAGAATGGAAGTATATTAGCATTTCACATAGACAAATCCAAATTAGAACAAGAAAAACAATTAATAAAGAGGAGAGATAAAAAATGATAAATATAAAAGAAAATGAAAAATTAAGTATAATGAACCATTCTTGTGCTCATTTATTAGCACAGGCAGTAAAGCACCTATATCCAGAGGCAAAATTCTGGGTAGGACCAGTAATAGAAGAAGGTTTCTATTATGATATTGATTTAGGAGATAAAACATTAACAAATGAGGATCTTCCTAAAATAGAACGTGAGATGAAAAAAATTGCGAAAGATGGAAAAAGAATTGTCCGTCATGAATTAACAAAAGAAGAAGCAAAAGAGATGTTTAAAGATGATCCATACAAATTAGATTTAATCTCTAGAATGGATGAAAATGAAGAAAAGATTTCTTGCTACAGTCAAGGAGATTTTACAGACCTTTGTAGAGGACCACACGTAGATACAGTAAAAGAATTAAAACATTTTAAACTAATCAAACATAGTGGAGCATACTGGAAAGGTGATGCCAAAAACAAGATGCTTCAAAGAATCTATGGAGTATGTTTTGAAACAGAAGAAGACCTAAATGCTTACTTAAAAGAACTAGAAGAAGCAAAAGAAAGAGACCATAGAAAGATTGGAAAAGAACAAGAATTATTCATGACACACGAATTAGTAGGATCTGGTATGCCATTATGGTTACCAAATGGAGCATTAATCCGTCATGAACTAGAAAACTATATCTACCAAAAAGAAGAAGCTCAGGGATATAATCATGTATACACTCCATGTGTTGGTACCGTTGATTTATATAAAACATCAGGTCACTGGGATCATTATAAAGAAAATATGTTCCCTATGATGAAAGTAGATGAGGAAGAATTTGTCCTTCGTCCAATGAACTGTCCACATCATATGTTAGTATATAAAAATAAGATGCATTCTTATAGAGACTTACCTGTTCGTATAGGAGAATTTGCAACAGACTTTAGATATGAAGCAAGTGGAGCAGTAAAAGGATTGGAAAGAGTTCGTTGCATGTGTCAAAATGATGCGCATCTATTTGTAAGACCAGATCAAATTGGAGATGAGTTTAAACGAGTAGTTAGCTTAATTCTAGATGTCTATAAAGATTTTGGTATTAAATTTAGATTATCTCTAAGAGATAAAAATGATAAAGAAAAATATTTTGATGATGACGAAATGTGGGATACTGCTGAAAATAAACTAAGAGAAGTATTAAATGAACTTGGAGTAGACTACTTTGAGGCAGAAGGAGAAGCAGCATTTTATGGACCAAAATTAGATGTTGAAGTAAAACCAGCAGTAGGACCAGAAGTAACACTTTCAACTTGTCAATTAGACTTCTTATTACCAAGAAGATTTGAATTAACTTATGTAGATTCTAACGGAGAAAAACAAACACCAGTAGTAATCCATAGAGCAATATTTGGAACATTTGACCGTTTCACAGCTTTCTTAATTGAAGAGACAAAAGGTGCATTCCCTACATGGCTTGCTCCAACACAAGTAGAAGTAATTCCAGTATCATCAGAATTTCAAGGAGACTATGCAAGCGTCGTAACAGAAAAACTAAAAGAACAAGGTATCCGTGCAGAACTAGATGATAGAAACGAAAAACTAGGATATCGTCTAAGAGAAGCACAAACAAAGAAAGTTCCATATACACTAATTCTAGGAGATAACGAAAAACAAGATAACACAATTAGTTACAGACTACACGGACAAAAAGAAACAACAATAGTATCACAAGCAGAGTTTGTAAAATTAATTAAAGAAGAAATAGAAAATAAAACATTAAGAAAATAACAAGAGTACATTTTAAATAACTCTTGTTCTTTTCTAATTAAATAGATCTAATAAAATAAGAAAGTAGTTGAGAATATGAAAGAAAAAATACCAGAAGAAATATATAGAAAAGCTATAGTAAAATGGCAAGAACTACATCCTGAAAAAGACTATTTAGACATTAAAAAGACAGAAACAATAGAATTAGAAGGAATCGGAGTAATAAATCTAGGAAACTTAGTAAGCGCGAGAAGAAGTGTTTATAATGCTATGCAACAAGGAGAAAAATATCATGGACGAAAAAATCTCACCGAAGAACAAATAGTCTGGGGCACGGTACATGGAATGATATGGGATTACGAGGAATGGCAAGAAAATAACTATCGTAGGGCAGTAGAAAAATGGAAAAAATTACATCCAGAAAAATCCTATTTAGATATTAAGAAAACAGAAACAGTAGAACTAGAAGGAATCGGAGTAATAAATCTAGGAAACTTAGTAAGCATAAGAAGAAGTATTTATAATGCCATGCAACAGGGAGAAAAATATAATAGACGAAAAAATCTCTCCGAAGAACAAATTGTCTGGGACACGGCACATGGAATGATATGGGATTATGAGGAATGGCAAGAAAATAACTATCGTCAGGCAATAGAGAAATGGCAAACACAACATCCTGAAAAAAAGTATTTAGATATTAAGCGATTAGAAACAATAGAATTAGAAGGAATCGGAATAATAAATCTAGGAAGTATAATAAGTATTAGAAGAGGTATTTATAATGCCATGCAACAAGGAACAAAATACTTTAGTTCTAAAGATTTAACCGAAGAACAAATTTCCTGGGATGAAAAGCATGGAATGATATGGAATTATGAAGCCTGGCAAGAAAATAACTATCGCCAGGCAGTAGAAAAATGGAAAAAACAGCATCCAGAAAAATCCTATTTAGACATTAAAACGAGAGAAACAGTAGAACTAGAAGGAATCGGAGTAATATATTTAGGAATTCTAATAAGTACTAGAAGAGGTATTTATAATGCCATGCAACAAGGAACAAAATACAGGAATTCCAAAGATTTAACGGAAGAACAAATTGCCTGGGACACGGCACATGGAATGATTTGGGATTATGAAACCTGGCAAGAAAATAACTATCGCCAAGCAGTAGAAAAATGGAAAAAACAGCATCCTGAAAAAGACAATTTAGATATTAAGCAAACAGAAACAGTAGAACTAGAAGGAATCGGAGTAATAAATTTAGGAAGTCTAATAAGTGTTAGAAGAGGAATTTATAATGCCATGCAACAGGGAGAAAAATACCGAACACACAAAGATTTAACAGAAGAACAAATTGCCTGGGACACGGCACACGGGATGATTTGGGACTATAAAAAGTATCAAGAAGAACACCAAACACCATCTAAGAGAAGTCAAAACACATTAGAAAAGTATACTGAAATTTTTAAAGGAGATAGAAAAAAAGCTGAAAGGGTAGTAAGTTGTTTAGACTCTTTACGAAATCAAAGAAGAAGTAGAAAAAAACAAATTTATAATATAGATAACATATTAAAAGAATTTGATGTAGACCAAGCAAAATTACTAAACCAGCTAGCAAGAGTAAGAGAAAAAGGGAAAGAATACGAGCCAGTTTTAATGAAAGGTGACGAAACTCTAAGAAAGTTCTGCATTGATAATGGTTATAATTATGAAGTAATATCGAGAGCTGTAAAGCTACATCAACTGTTACCATATTCTAGTTTAGAAGAGACCATGAATAGAGTGATTATTGATTATAATCATCACGGACAACATGAACCATCTACGTGGATATATGAAAAATATGGTACACTAGTAAAATCTATTCTAACCGATTTAAATTTAGATTCTTCCGCAATTCTAAAAAACATGACAGAAAATGTAGTAACGCTAGAAGAAGCCATTAGACATGATGCTTTCTTAAGATGTAGAAAAGAAAGTACGAATGCCTGGTTAGAAGAACCATATAATTATTTAGTAGAAGAATTAGATAATACCAAAGGACAAGAACAGGCAGAAGAGGATATCTTAGTCATGGGAAAAATATTAATTAATGAATATCATCTAACCAGAGAAGAATTTTCTATCTTAGTAGAATCCTTCGGAAGATATGCCAATGCTATTAGAGGATATCAAATGTATGATGTGGGATTAGAAACAAATGAAGAAAAAAGAATAGAAAAAATAAAGACTTACCAAATGTCAGAAGAAGATATCGAAGAAAGCTTCTTTGTTCCCTTAAAATTTGAAGATGGTGTTCTACTAGGAAAACAAAGTGAATTATATCAAAGAAGAAACTTAATGAGACAATATATCATAGACTGGAATGAATACACTGATGATGAGAAAATAGAAGCAATTAAAACCAATCATTTTAGTCAATCAGAAGTAGAAGAGATGGAAAAAACTAGAAAAGGAATTGATAACGCAATATCAAGAAGTAGAAGATAAGGTTTACAAAAAGTAAATCTTTTCTTTTATATGAAATAGTTATATAATAAAATAACATTTAAAGGAGAAAACTATGAAATTTAATATGAGATATAATGATCAAAAATTGAATGAAATAAAATTATTGCTAAAAAAGAACATGATAAGTCAAGCAAAAACTGCAATAGATAAGTATCGTGAAGAGTATCCCAATGATAATCAAATAAAATTTTATGATGGTTTATTATTAATGAAAACAGCAACAATACAGAAAGAAGAGTCTTCTAAATTATTTGATACTGCATTTGATATCTTTACAGAAGTTTATGAAGAAAAAGAAATTATGTCCGACCAATCACTATATGAGATGGGAATGATAAAAGTATATATAAACGATTTTGATTGTGCCATAGCATGTTTTACAAAACTAATAAATGAAAGTTCATATGACCAAACTTTTGCAGTAATAGAACTAGCAAAATGTTATCAAAAAAAAGGTAAAACAACAAAAGCAAAAGAAGTGTTAAAAGAAAAATTAAAGTCTTCAGATAATAAATATATTATTTTAGCTTTAGCAGAACTAGAATTACAAACAAAAAATAAAAAAGAAGCTAGAAGATTAGTGGGATTAATAGAAGAAGAACAAAGTGATTTTTATAGAAAAGTATTATATATAAAAGGGAAATTAGCTACCGTAGAACAAGAATATAATAAGGCGTATACTTATTTGACACAGGCACAAGGTACAAAAAAAGACAATGTTTACTGGTTATCTCAATTAGAACTTGCTAAACTATATGAAAAAGAAAAGCGTCTAGAGGAAGCATTAGACGTATACCTAAGAATTAAAAGTAATAGGGATACTCTAATAAAAAATATAATGAATCATTTGGGCAGAATCTATGAAAAATTAGAAAGAACCACTGATGCCAGAAAATGTTATCAAGCAGCAACTCGTAACTCATCAGCTGTTTTTTCAAATGAAGGATATTTAAATTTAGGGTTATTAGAAATGAAAGAACAAAACTTTCAATCGGCCAAAGAGTATCTTCAGAAAGCAGCAACTTCTAACCTAGCGCTATCAATAAATGCTTACTTTAGTTTAGCGTATATTGCTATTAGAGAAGAAGATTATGATACTTGCTATAATATAATAGAAAAATTAGAAACTAAAGATTTAAATTTTGAACTAGAAAGAAGTCTAAAAAAACTAAGGTTATATACAGATAAAAAAGTAGGCAGACCTATTCCAAAAAAAGACTATAAATATACAGAAGAGCAAATTATTGACTATAGTGAGGATAAAGCAATAAAGTATATTGGAGAACTTCATACGGAAAATGATGCTTTATCTGTATTTGGAGATGATATAAATATAAATACACTGTTTTATCAAGTGAAAGCTAATATTAAAAATATTACACCAAATATAAGCAGTCTATTAGATGAATACATTTTAACAGTCCCAAATGTTGGATATGGTCCTACGGGAGCAGCAGACAAAATAAAAGTATTATGCTTACCAAATACAGATTCTATCATTACAATGTATCCTATAAATCAAAGTGTAAGTAAGCCAGCAGAAGAAGAAAGACCAAAAGCAGCAATAAAGAGAATGTCACAAATTGAAAAATTTAATGCTAGATATGGGAAGAAATAAAATAATGAAATAAATAGGAAAGAAATGTAAATATGAAAAAAATAAATCTAACAGAAAACTTAAGCATAAAAAAATTAAATCCTAATAATCCTCTAGATACAGGATTAATAGAAGAACTAGAAGAAGATAAAGGAATTTTTGGAGAAAGAGGATACCTAGGACCTCTAAATGGTGAAATAAAAAGAAAAAGTCACTTATATCGTGAAGAATTATATGACAGTCCTTATATTATTTATCATCAAAGATATCCTATTGGCTATCTAAAAATATCACCTGTGTTTATGTATGAAGGAGAAAATGTAATAGATATCTCTTATGCTATCCATAAAGAGGCAAGACATAAAGGGTATATGTATCAAACTCTAGCAGGTGTAGTTGATACACTGTATAATATGTATAGTGAAATTGATAATATAATGTTACTGATTGATTAT
>ERZ1643246.3122-NODE-3122-length-14707-cov-5.610770_pt1 | contig 14707 bp, 10 predicted proteins | sample MGYA00579265_ERZ1643246 | MGnify/ENA primary metagenome ERZ1643246 (study PRJEB29033, sample SAMEA4952261) | chicken gut metagenome | biome: Broiler Chicken; feature: Gastrointestinal Tract; material: Caecum | place: Ireland | collected 2018 | study: Broiler... | reverse complement strand
CAAAGGCAACATCATCAAGGCCGGAACCACCTCTCCCTACAGCCTGTACAACGAATCTCTGGCGTCCTTTACCACCGGCGATCTTTATGACCATCATGATGCCAGCGGCTTCATCACCCTCTTCGGACTTCCGCTGAAGGTGCGCGCCATGATGATGGCTGAAGCAAAAAACAACGATAAAAATCAGTAATTCCTTCCTCCGGGGACTGCGACGGCGACAGCCGGCAGTCCCCGGTTTTTTCTTCCTTTTTCCGAAATAGGATTGTATTTCTTTTGTAACAAATGTATAATACTTTTAGCTGTTTGGCAGCCATAAAAGGCTTCACCATGAAAAGGGGGTAACATGAAAAAACTACATAAGCAATTTGCGGCTCTGTTTCTGGCGGCCGTTCTTCTGCTCACCGGCATGATTCCCGCGCAGGCAGAGGAAGATTCCACACAGGAACCGGTTGTTTCGGAGGTTTCCGATCCACAGCAGACGGACACGGAAGCCGATCTTCCTTCGGATTTCTCTCCGGAGACAGAAACGATACCGGCGGAAGAGGACGCGGCGCAGGAGAATACGTCTGCCATTTCCCAGGATGAGGGAAGTGAAACAGAAACGCCGGGCACGCTGGATGCGGAATTTCTCTATTCCGAGCTTTCGGAGGACGGGACCACTCAGGGCGTTATCGTAAAGCTTGATACGGATCAGCCGCTGGAGAAAGCGGTTCTGAACTGGCAGGACGCAGACGGAACTTTCAGCACAGAGGCGTCCCAGCTGATCGAAAACTACGCATCCTTCTTCCTTCCCTCCTCGGACAGCCTGACCTATCTGTCTGTGGATTCGGTGGCGGAAGGAAGTGCCTATACCACGGATCTTTCTCCGCTCAGGGAAGGGACGACGCTGGATTATCAGCAGCTGGCCGAAGAGGAGGCCGCCGGGGAATCGGAAGTTTCTGAAGAGGACATGGAGGATGCGCTGGAGAATGTCATCACGGTTTCTCCGGATGAGGAGATTACCGGAGAAGAGGTGGCGGCAGCAGTCACCGATACAGCCGCTCCCATGAGCATCTCCCCGCGCTCCGGGAATACCACAAAGGTGATCGTGCTGGATCCGGGTCACGGAAGGGCCGGCAGCGGAACTTCCCGGGACTGGGGCGACTTTGTTCTGGATGAGGCAGTGATCAATTTTAAAATCTCCCAGTACACAAAAGAAGCACTGGAAGAAAACTACAGTAATCTTGAGGTTTATCTCACCAAAACCACACAGAATGAAAACCCTTCCATTTCGGAACGGGTAAATTTTGCGGCGGAAAAGAATGCGGATATTCTGGTGAGCCAGCATGTAAACGCCACCAATGAAACCGTCACCACCGCGCACGGTGTGTTGGCCATGGTTCCCCGGGTGGACAGCAACCATTCCTACCATGCGCAGACCGCCCAGGAAGCGCAGAAACTGGCCAGAGATATTCTGGATGAACTGGCGGCTCTGGGATTTAACGACATGGGATTCCAGATGCCGATGTCTCAGACGGGAGACACCTATGAGGACGGTTCTCTGGCGGATTATTACGGAATCGTCCGCTACAGCCGGAAGGCCAACATTCCCGGAGTTATTATTGAACACGGTTTTGTCAACAACCGGGAGGATGCTCTGAAGCTGAAAAACGAAAATATGTTAAAGCAGATTGGTGAAGCAGACGCAAAGGGCATCGCAGCATATCTGGGACTTTCCTCAGGCTCTTCCGGGACAACAAACACGCCGGCTCCGACTCCTACGGTCACTCCGGCTCCCACCGTGACACCTGCTCCGACTCCGGCTCCCACCGGTTATACCGGATGGAAACAATCCGGCCAAAACTGGTATTATTACCGTAATGGAGAGAAGAGCACCGGATGGCAGCAGGTAAACGGCGCATGGTATTACATGAACAGTTCCGGCGTTATGCTTACCGGATGGCAGCAGATCGGCGGTACTTGGTATTACATGAATAACTCCGGCGCTATGCTCACCGGATGGCAGTTGATCGGCGGCAGCTGGTATTACATGGACGGCTCCGGTCACATGCTCACCGGATGGCAGCGAATCGGCGGCAGCTGGTACTACATGGACGGCTCCGGTCATATGCTCACCGGGTGGCAGCGAATCAATGGTACCTGGTATTACATGGACGGCTCCGGTCATATGCTCACCGGATGGCAGCGAATCAGCGGCACCTGGTACTACATGAACGGCTCCGGCGCCATGCTCACCGGATGGCAGTTCATCAACGGCGCATGGTATTACATGAATAACTCCGGCGCCATGCTCACCGGATGGCAGCTCATCAAGGGGACCTGGTACTATATGAACGCCTCCGGCGCCATGCTCACCGGATGGCAGTTCATCAACAGCGCATGGTATTATATGAACGCCTCCGGCGCCATGCTCACCGGGTGGCAGCAGATTGGCGGCTCCTGGTACTATATGAACAGCTCCGGCGCCATGCTCACCGGATGGCAGCTCATCGGCGGTATCTGGTACTACATGAACGGCTCCGGACATATGCTCTCCGGATGGCAGCTCATCGGCGGTATCTGGTATTACATGGACGGCTCCGGTCACATGCTCACCGGATGGCAGTTCATCGGCGGCAGCTGGTACTATATGGACGGCTCCGGACATATGCTCACCGGATGGCAGCGGATCAACGGTACCTGGTATTATATGGATGGTTCCGGCCGTATGGCCTCCAATACCTGGGTGGGCGGTTACTATGTAAATGGCAGCGGTGCCTGGGTGCAGACTTCCGGTAATTCCGGAAGTTCTGCTTCCGGCATCATGATTGCCATCGATGCCGGACATCAGCGCCGGGGGGACAGTTCCACCGAGCCGCTGGGTCCCGGTTCCACAGTAAAGAAGGCCAAAGTAGCCACCGGCACCTATGGAAGATGGTCCGGTCTGAACGAATATGAGCTGACGCTGCAGGTATCTCAGAAACTGGAGGCCGAGCTTCTCGCCCGGGGCTACCAGGTTTACATGGTCCGGGATTCCCACGATGTCAATATCAGCAATGCGCAGAGGGCGAAAAACGCAGCCAATGCCGGCGCGGATATTCTCGTCCGGATTCACGCCAATGGAGACAACAATTCCTCCGTATACGGGGCACTCACCATGGCGCCTTCCAACTCCAATACGTTCCTTTCCAGTTCACTGATTGCTTCCAGTCAGAATCTCTCCCAGAAAATAGTCGACAGTCTCTGTGCATCCACCGGGACCAAAAACCGGGGAGTCATGACCACAGACACCATGAGCGGGATCAACTGGAGTACTATCCCGGTTACCATCGTGGAAATGGGCTTTATGACCAATCAGACAGAAGATCTGAATATGGCCACCGATTCCTATCAGCAGAAAATTGCCAGGGGAATTGCTGATGGCATTGATCAGTATTATTCATAAAAAAGCTGCTGTAAGACAGAAACGCAGATATCAGCCGATATCCTGTTTCCGCTCTTACAGCAGCTTTTCTTCTTTGTTCACTGACTCTTTCTACCCCTGCAGTACCATCTTTTCATCCATATATCGCCGGATGTTGGAGGCATTGACATATTTTTTCAGCTGTCCGTTTTTAACTGTCACCAGCGTGGGAGCCTGCATAATTCCGTATTTTGCCACCAGTTCCAGATTGCTTTCCGCATCCACCGCTGTGTACTGTTCACCCTGAAGAATCTCTTTGGCGATTCTGCAGTTGGGACAGTCGGCAGTGGTAAACAGATATGTCCCATCCGTCTCTCTTTCCGCTTCCTCCTGCTGTTCCTTCCGTCCGTCGGTCCGCTCCTGCGTCCGTTTTCCCGGAGCAGACGAATGAAGGATATCATATACGGTCCTGTTTTTGTATTCCTGGGTCTTTCCATCATTCCAGTTCTGCACCGGACGGTAATATCCGGTAATCCGGCTGTAAACCTCCGCCTTCTTTCCGCAGGTGGGACAGGTAAAATGCTCTCCCGCGATATAACCGTGATCTCTGCATACAGAATAGGTGGGCGACAGGGTATAGTAAGGCAGCCGGTAATTTTCCGCGATCTTTCGTACCAGCGCCGCGGCAGCTTTCCAATCCGGAAGCTTTTCTCCCAGAAACGCGTGAAAGACTGTGCCGGAAGTATACAGGGTCTGGAGCTCGTCCTGGATATCCAGCGCGTCAAAGATATCGGAGGTATAGTCCACCGGCAGATGCGAGCTGTTGGTGTAGTAGGGCGTATCCCCCTCCCCTCCTGCAGTGCGGATATCCGGCCACCGCTTCCGGTCATGTTTTGCCAGTCGGTAAGCAGTGGATTCCGCCGGTGTCGCCTCCAGATTAAACAGTTCCCCATACTCCTCCTGATAATCCGACAGCCGCTCTCTCATATGGTTCAGCACCTTTTTGGTGAATTCCTGTGTTCTGGGATCTGTCAGATCCGCGCCGATCCAGCGGGCGTTCAGCCCCGCCTCATTCATTCCCACCAGACCGATGGTGGAAAAATGATTGTCAAAGCTTCCCAGATACCTGCGGGTATAGGGATACAGCCCCTCATTCAGCAGCTTGGTAATCACCTCCCGTTTGGTGTGAAGGGAACGGGCCGACACATCCATCAGATGATCCAGACGTTCAAAGAATTCCTTCTCATCCCGTGACAGATAAGCAATTCTCGGCATATTGATGGTCACCACTCCCACCGAGCCGGTACTTTCTCCGGAACCGAAATATCCTCCCGTCTTTTTCCTCAGTTCCCTTAAATCCAGCCGCAGGCGACAGCACATACTTCTCACATCGCTGGGCTTCATGTCACTGTTAATGTAATTGGAAAAATACGGCGTGCCGTATTTGGAGGTCATCTCAAACAGCAGCCGGTTGTTGGGCGTATCGGACCAGTCAAAATCCCCGGTAATAGAATAGGTGGGAATCGGATACTGAAATCCCCGGCCATTGGCATCCCCTTCGATCATCGTCTCAATAAATGCCCGGTTGACCATATCCATCTCTTCTTTGCAGTCCTTATACCTGAAATCCATCTCGCGGCCTCCCACGATGGCCGGCAGCTCCGCCAGATCCTCCGGCACCGTCCAGTCCAGCGTGATATTGGAAAACGGCGCCTGGGTTCCCCAGCGGCTGGGGGTATTGACCCCGTAAATAAAGGACTCAATACATTTTTTCACCTCCGGATAAGACAGATGATCCGCCTTCACAAAGGGCGCCAGGTAGGTGTCAAAAGAAGAAAATGCCTGAGCCCCCGCCCATTCATTCTGCATAATCCCCAGAAAATTCACCATCTGATTACACAGCACACTCAGATGCTTTGCCGGAGCGGAGGTAATCTTTCCTTCAATACCTCCCAGACCTTCCTGAATCAGCTGCTTCAGGGACCATCCCGCACAGTATCCGGTAAGCATGGACAAATCGTGAATATGAATATCCGCATTTCTGTGCGCGTCCGCAATCTCTTTGTCATAGATCTCGGAAAGCCAGTAATTGGCCGTCACCGCCCCGGAATTACTGAGAATCAGTCCTCCCACGGAATAGGTAACCGTAGAGTTCTCCTTGACTCTCCAGTCCTCCACTTTCACATAACTGTTGACAATCTCTTTATAATCCAAAATCGTGGACTTCATGTTCCGGATCTTCTCTCTCTGGCGGCGGTAAAGGATATAGGCCTTGGCCACCTCCGCATATCCGCACTGACTCAGCACGGTCTCCACACTGTCCTGAATATCCTCCACAGAGATCTTTCCCTCCGAAATTTTCCCCTGAAAATCCGCCGTCACCCGCAGTCCCATCATATCCAGCATATCCTGACTGTACTGGAATCCGGTGGCGCAGAACGCTTTTCTCAGCGCTTCCGTAATCTTCCCGATCTGAAACCCGGCTATCTCCCCATCCCTTTTTACTACCTGAAACATACCTTCTGGTCCTTTCCTTTCACAGCTTCTGTCCATGGCCCGGCGCCTTTCACTTCCAAAGCCGCCGGTCCCCCCTTTGCAACAATTCTTCCGGCCGTTTCTGTCCCCAAAACCGTCTCTGTATATCGAGACCACCGGATAATTTTCACGGCCTGTATGTCTATACTATCAAAAGGAAAGAGCGTTGTCAACGCAAAACACCATATCTGGTATTTTCATTTATTTTTCATACCAGATATGGTGTATTTCTTCTGTCAACCAGATTTCCCGCAAAATCCGGATTTTACAGTATTTTTCCGATATCAATGAGATTATTGTCAACCTGCCTCCAGGAAATCCTTTTATACCCTGGGATAGATCTCCGGGGGGACGTAGGCACTGATGGAAATTCCTTCCGGAAGGTATTCTTCCCTGGTAACTTCTCCGTACTGACGGATCAGCGCAATCTTTCCCGCCTGATCGTAAGGATACAGCCGTTCCAGATAGATCTGTCCTTCCCGCAGCAGTTCCTCCAGCACCTCCTTCAGCCGTTCCAGCCCTTCGCCGGACCGGGCAGAAATGCTAAGCACCCTGTCCGCCTGAAAATCCCGCAGCTGCTCTTCACTGTCACACTTATCCTGCTTATTAAACAGCGTAATAATCTTTTTATTCTGCACGCCCAGCTGGCGCAGCGTGTCGTATACCACATGCATGTGTTCTTCCCGCTGAGGATTGGCTGCATCCACCACATGGAGGATAATATCCGCATATCTGGCTTCCTCCAGCGTACTTTTGAACGCTTCGATCAGATGGTGGGGCAGTTTCCGGATAAATCCCACGGTATCCGTCAGAAGGATCTGCTGTTTTCCCGGCAGTTCCAGGATACGGGTGGTGGGATCCAGCGTGGCAAACAGCTTGTCCTCCTCCAGAACAGAAGCTCCCGTCAGTGTGTTCAGAAGGGTGGATTTTCCCGCATTGGTATATCCCACAATGGCCGCCACCTTGGTCCCGCTTTTATCCCGCTGGCTGCGGATCAGATCTCTGTGCTTCTGAACCTGTGCCAGTTCCTCTTTCAGCTGCCCGATCCGGTGGTGAATCAACCGCCGGTCCATTTCCAGTTTTTTCTCACCCGGTCCTCTGGTACCGATTCCGCCTCCCAGACGGGACAGCGACGCCCGCATACCCACAAGACGGGCCGCCCGGTATTTCAGCTGTGCCAGCTCTACCTGGATTTTTCCTTCACTGGTGGAAGCCCGGGACGCAAAAATATCCAGAATAACCATGGTGCGGTCCATAATTTTACACTCCAGTTCCTGTTCCAGATTATTCATCTGAGCAGGCGTCAGTTCGTCATCACAGATCACTCCTGTGGCGTCCAGGTCGTAAATCAGCTCGCGAATCTCCTCCAGCTTTCCCTTTCCAAGATAAGTTGCCGGATGTACTGCCTCCCGATTCTGGATCACGGCAGCCACAGCGTCTGCTCCCGCAGTCTCTGTCAGATCCCGCAGTTCCGCCAGAGACTGCCTGGTATCATCTCCGTCTTCTGTCTGCACTGCAGCCAGAATCACCCGCTCCATCTGTTCCCCAAACTCATACATCCTTTTTCCCTCCGCTATCTGGTGGAAAGAAACTGATTTTCTCTCACCGCATCCTGATCACCGGGATATTCTGCCAGATACTCCGCCATCTTGCTTTTGGCTGTCGCAAAATCTTCCTGATGCTCGTATACCACGATCTCGTTATACAAAAGACTCCTCCTGGCCTCTTCATCCTCGCCGGCATCCAGTCCGCTCTGAATATTCTGCAGTGCACTGTCATAGGATCCCTCGTAAATATCACAGAGCGCCAGTCCGTTGTACCCCCGGCCGGGATACTCTCCCGAGGTCAGATAGTTCTGATACATGGAACGGGCGCTGGCTGAATCTCCCATATTCAGGTAAACGCTTCCCAGCAGCAGCATGGCATCCGTATCTTCCAGATTCACCGCTTCCACCAGGGCGTCCGCAGCCTCTTCATATTCCTCCTGCAAAACGAAAATCCTTCCCTGCTGATAGTAATCCTCCCCCGTTTCCGGTGTCAGCTGCAGGGCCATTTCCAGCCATTCCTGTCCCTGCTGCCCCTGTCCCTGATCCACATACAGCTGATAAACGGTAATGTAAGAATTGTAATCGGTGCTGTCCTTCAATGCCCGTTCAAAATCTTTCTGTGCCTTTTCCAAATCTCCCTGAATCAAATATGCCTTGCCCCGCAGATAATAATACTGCGGATCGGCCTTTTTCTTCAAAAGGCCGCTGTAAAGGTCGATAGCCTTTTCGGTCTCTCCGTACGCCAGACGCGCCGCCGCCAGATAGCAGGTCACATCTCTTTCAAATTCCCCGTTGGAAAAATCCATGTAATTGAGGCTCCGGGAAAAAGCCGCGATAGCCTCCGGATAGGCTTCCTGCCGAAGCCAGGCAATTCCTTCCCCCCGATAAGCTTCCGGAAGCCGCTTTCCCATCCTGGTAAGCTGGTCAAAGGTCTCCGCTGCACCCTCATAATCTCCCTCATTCAGCGCCTCTATTCCACTGTTATAAAGCGCATCCGCCTGAGAGCTTCCGCAGCCTCCGACCGTAAGCAGCAGCATACAGCCCAGCAGTATCCATCTTTTTTTCATTTGCCTTACCTGCCGTCAGCCGATAATCAGGCCTTCCTGATCCATGGCCGCAATCACTTTATCCACCATCTCGCGGCACACGGAATCCTTTCTGGCCTCCACCATCACACGGATTACCGGCTCCGTACCGCTCTCCCTCACCAGAATTCTTCCATCATCTCCCAGCAGTTTCTCCACTTCTGCCACAGCAGCCTGCACCGCGGGATTATTTCTGGCCTGGGTCTTGTTGGCCACCCGCACATTTTTTAAAAGCTGGGGGTAAATATAAACTTCCGAAGCCAGAACAGAAAGCGGCTGCTTTCTCTCAATGATAACCTCCATCACCATTAAAGAGGTGAGGATTCCATCCCCCGTGGTGGCATGCTTGCTGAAAATAATATGGCCGGACTGTTCTCCGCCCAGGCTGTGACCGTTGGCCATCATATTTTCACAGACATACTTGTCGCCTACGGCGGTTTTCTCATAATGAATCCCCGCGCGGTCGCAGGCTTTGTACAGACCCAGATTGGACATGATGGTGGTGACAATCGTATCATTGTCCAGTTTTCCCTGTTCCTTCATGTATTTCCCGCAGACGTACATGATCAGGTCGCCGTCCACCACATTTCCTTCATTGTCCACAGCGATGCAGCGGTCCGCATCTCCGTCATAGGCAAATCCCACATCGAGATGATTTTCCTTCACATATTTCTGCAGGACCTCAATATGGGTGGAACCGCAGTTTTTGTTGATGTTGGTTCCGTCCGGCTGACTGTTAATCACATAGGTTTTGGCTCCCAGCGCGTCAAACACACTTTTCGCCACAGAAGATGCGCTTCCGTTGGCGCAGTCCAGTCCCACACGGAAATTTTTAAAGGAGCGGGTGGGAATGGAAATCAGGTACCCGATATAACGGTTTCTTCCGGCGGAGAAATCCACGGTACGGCCGATATTCTCTCCAACGGCAAAAGGAATCGCCGGCTCTCCGTCGTCAATATAACGCTCAATCTGCGCTTCCACGTCCGCTTCCATTTTCTGTCCGTTTCCGTTGATAATTTTGATGCCGTTGTCATAGAAGGGATTATGGCTGGCAGAAATCATGATTCCGCAGTCAAAATTCTCTGTGCGCACCACATAGGAAACGCTGGGAGTGGTGGTTACATGCAGCAGATACGCATCCGCGCCGGAAGCTGTAAGTCCTGCCGCCAGGGAATACTCAAACATATAGCTGCTTCTTCTGGTATCTTTTCCGATGACAATCTGGGCTTTATGTTCTCTTCCGAAATACCAGCCCAGAAAACGTCCCACCTTATACGCATGCTCCACGGTCAGATCCACATTGGCCTCCCCGCGGAATCCGTCGGTTCCAAAATATTTTCCCATGTTCTGTTCCTCCTGCCAAAGCTACCTGTTTATAGTTTATGAATAAAGGGGATTTTTATAGACGCCGTCCTCAATCAGCCTGCTGATGGACCGCACCACGGCTTCTTTATCCTCCTGATAAGTCACGCCAAACCACTGGGAATCCGTCCGCAGAACCGTAACCCCCGCCTTTCCCTGGCGGATCAGTTCGTCCACCTTGATAGGCAGCAGGTATTCTTTCTTCAGATCCCCATCCGGCACACCTTTCAGGAATTCCACGAACCCATCTTCCAGCACCTGGATAAATTCCGGCTGAAAGCCCCACATGTTCATGGATACCAGACTGTCCGCATCCACCGGCACCAGACTGCAGTCCTCCTGCCGCATGGCTGCTCCGTCCGCGGTTTTCACAATATTGGACGTCTCCGCCACTCCCACCAGACGGTTATTTTCATCCAGGGTACAGATTCCTCTGGTAACCCCGCCGTTGTCGCTGAGGGTATTTTTCAGAACGAATCCGGCCATGCAGATATCCGAGGTTCCTTCTTCGCAGGGATGCTCTGCCACCAGATACTCATGAATCTTCACGAAGGGATCTTTTCCATAGTAATCATCCGCATTGATCACCGCGAACGGTTCCTTTACCACGTCCTTACAGCAAAGCACCGCCTGACCGGTACCCCAGGGCTTTGTTCTGCCCTCCGGTTTTTCAAATCCCTCCGGCAGATCATCCAGCTCCTGGAAAACATATTCCACTTCCGCCACTTTTTCAATCCGGTTGCCAATCACCCGGCGGAACTCCTCCTCCAGATCCCGGCGAATAATAAATACAATCTTATTAAATCCTGCCTCCAGCGCATCGTGAATGGAATAATCCATAATAATTTCCCCGGCGGGTCCCACCGGCGCCAGTTGTTTGATTCCTTTTCCAAAACGGCTGCCGATACCGGCCGCCATAATAACGAGTGCTGTTTTTTTCACAGTAGTACCTCCCTGTATTCCTCTTTTTCTGCTTCCTGTCTACTGCCTTCTGGCCGCAGACACAGAATGGACGCGCTCCCGGCTTATCTGTATTCTCCGGTTTTCACGCCGTCCGATAGCGAAAACTGCCGGACTGCCGCATCTGGTGCGGCATGGACTGCCGGCATCCGCCTTTTTCCTCCCTTTTTGCAGGCGTATCCGTCCCGCTTCAGGTTTCCTCCTGCAGATTTGCCAGTTTTGCCGCCTGGTCTGCTGCAATCAGACTGTCTATGATCTCCGACAGATCACCGTTCAGCACACTGTCCAGACGATGAAGCGTCAGTTTGATCCTGTGATCCGTCACACGGCCCTGAGGGAAATTATACGTCCGGATCTTCTCCGAACGATCCCCGGTTCCCACCTGGCTTCTCCTGGCTTCCGCCTCCGCGTCCTGACGCTTCTGAAGCTCCATATCATACAGCCGGGATCTCAGCACCTTGATAGCCTTATCCCGGTTTTTCAGCTGGGACTTTTCGTCCTGGCAGGAAACCACAATGCCCGTGGGAAGATGGGTCAGACGTACGGCGGAATCCGTGGTATTGACACACTGTCCGCCGTTTCCGGAAGCCCGGAACACATCGAAACGGCATTCATTCAGATCCAGTTTAAAATCGATCTCCTCCGCCTCCGGCATGATGGCCACGGTGATGGTGGATGTATGGATTCTTCCGCCGGATTCCGTCTCCGGTACACGCTGTACCCGGTGTACGCCGCTTTCGTACTTGAGTTTGGAATAGGCTCCCGTTCCGTTAATCATGAAAGTAACCTCTTTGAATCCGCCGATTCCATTTTCATTCAGTGACAGCAGCTCCGTCTTCCAGCCCTGAGATTCCGCGTACTTCACATACATCCGATAAATCTCCGCCGCAAAAAGCGCCGCCTCATCACCGCCGGCTCCGGCCCGGATCTCCACAATGACGTTTCTGGAATCATTGGGGTCTTTTGGCAGCAACAGTACCTTCAGCTCATGCTCCAGCTGACCGATCCTGGTTTTCGCCTCAGACAGTTCCTCCTTCAGCATCTGACGCATCTCCGGATCCGACTCCTCTTCCAGCATGGATTCGCTGTCCTCCACTGTCTGACAGCAGTTTTTATATTCCTGATACGCATCCACAATGGGCTGCAGTTCACTCTGTTCCTTCATCAGCTTCTGAAGCCTGGCCGGATCTCCGGCCGTCTGCGGCTCATTCAGCTCGCTGAGTATCTCCTCCAGGCGGATCACCAGATCCTCCAGTTTGTCAAACATTCCAATTCCTCCTGTCACGCACTGTCCGCTTGGTCAGTGCCGTCTGTCCTTCTGTTCCCCGCGGCAGCTGCCCGAAGGCTGTCCGTGTCAGCCCGGCCAGATCTTTGCCGGTTCGAACCCCGGTATAGCCGGCCTCCGATAAGAGACGGATAAGATCCTCTCCCTGATCGCAGCCGATTTCAAAAGCCAGCCATCCCCCCGGTTTCAGGTATCCGGCTGCCTGATTAATTATTTTTCTGTAAAAATCCAGCCCGTCCGCTCCGCCGTCCAGCGCCATAACCGGCTCATGTTCCCGCACCTCCGGCATCAGGCTGCCGATCTCCCCGCTGGGAATATAGGGCGGATTGGATACGATCACGTCAAAACTGCCCGTCACATGTTCAAAAAGATCTCCCCGGATCAGCTGTGCCGGAATTCCCAGACGATCTCTGTTCCCGCATGCGACCGCAAGAGCAGCGGCAGACAGATCTGTCCCCACGCCCCGCACCTGCGGGTTTCTGGACAGAAGGCTCAAAAGAATACAGCCGCTTCCCGTACACAGATCCAGAATCCGCATCCCGGGCGCCAGAAGCCGCTCCACCTCTTCCACCAGACATTCCGTATCGAAACGGGGCGTCAGCACCTGATCGCTGACCGCAAATTCCAGTCCCATAAACCATGCCGATCCTGTAATCTGCTGCAGCGGAACTCTCTCGCTTCTTCGGGCAATAAAACCGCGATAGCGCCGCTCCCGCTCTCTGTCCTTTATTTTATCATCTCTTTGAAGAAAATAACAGCTTTTTTCTATGTCAAAAGCCGCTTCCATCAGCTTCCAGGCATCCACTGCGGCATCCGGTACCCCGGCCTGGCGAAGCGTCTCCGCCCCCCAGGCCAGAAGCTGCCGCAGCGTACTCATCGGGCCGCCTCCTCTTTTTCTTCGGGCAGTACCTGTGTATCGGGGAAATTCTCCCGCAGATACTCTCTCCAGTCAAAAACCGCTTCCACCGCGCAGATGGCCACTTCCACCATATCCTCCTCCGGTTCTCTGGTAGTCAGATGCTGAAGAGCCAGACCCGGCCTGCTCAGAAGAGCCACCACCGGATTGTCCGAATTTCCCGCCAGCCGGATGATCTCGTAGGAGACCCCCGCAATCACCGGCAAAAGCAGCAGGCGGATCACCACCCGCAGCCAGGGAACAGGCACCCGGATAAAAAGGAAAAAGATAATACTGACAATCATCACAAACAGCAGAAAACTGGTTCCGCACCGTTTGTGTTCTCTGGAACTTTTCATCACATTTTCTACTGTCAGATTCATGCCATGTTCCACACAGTTGATACACTTATGCTCCGCTCCGTGATACATGAACACCCGCTGGATATCCTTCATCTGCGAAATCAGAAAAAGATAAGCCAGAAACAGAAGCATCCGCACACAGGCCTCCGCCACGGCAATCAGCGTCTCCGAACCGGTAACTTTTCTCAGAAGCCCCGCCGCGAAATACGGAAGCAGGATGAAAAGCGCCACCGAAATCACAATGGAAAAAGCCACCGTGCCCCGCATCAGCCACTGATCCTGGCGCGCCCGCTTCTCCGCCTCGCGGGCCCGCTCCTCTCCGGTCATGGCCTCCCGTTTTTTCAGATCTTCCTCTTCTTCCTCATAGAAGCTGGCGGAATACATCAGACACTTCATGCCCACCACCAGAGACTCCACAAAAGCCGCCATTCCACGAAAAACAGGCAGTTTCCAGAATCTGCTGTTCTGGGTCAGACTTTTGTAGGGCTCCACCTTCACCTCAATGTTTCCGTCCGGTTTTCTGACGCCCACAGAATAAATATCTCCGTGGCGCATCATGATGCCCTCCATCACTGCCTGGCCGCCGATATTCGATGATTTCATTCTTTCCTCCAGTTTTTCCATAAGACAAAACAGGTTGAGATTTCATCAACCTCAACCCGTCTCTTTGCCTTATATTCTTATGCGTTAATACCGTATTTTTTATTGAACTTGTCAATACGTCCACGGGCGGCTGCCGCTTTCTGCTGTCCTGTATAGAAAGGATGGCACTTGGAGCAGATCTCCACGTGAATGTCTTTCTTTGTAGAACCGGTAACGAATGTGTTGCCGCAGTTGCATGTTACAGTTGCCTGATAGTACTCCGGATGGATTCCTTCTCTCATTTCTTTCACCTCTTCTGTCTTATAATGATTCCGCGGTTTTGCACCGCCGTTATATACTTTTACTATTTGTTCTTATGAAACAGCTTATACAGCATACCATATTCCCCTGGGAAATGCAAGTTATTTAAGAAATTTTTCTATATAAATTTCTGCTTTCTCACCTGGGAAACCAGCTCCTGATTGGTCCGTGTCCGGGCAAAAAGATTCAGGATATTCTCAGCCGCTTCCTCTGCCTTCATACCATTCAGCGCCCGGCGCATGATGTAGACAGCTTCCTGCTCCTCGTCATTGAGCAGCAGGTCCTCCCGCCTGGTACCCGACTTTACAATGTCAATGGCCGGAAATACCCGTTTTTCCTGGAGCTTTCTGTCCAGCACCAGCTCCATATTGCCGGTGCCCTTGAACTCCTC
>ERZ1643246.3120-NODE-3120-length-14713-cov-39.175194_pt1 | contig 14713 bp, 16 predicted proteins | sample MGYA00579265_ERZ1643246 | MGnify/ENA primary metagenome ERZ1643246 (study PRJEB29033, sample SAMEA4952261) | chicken gut metagenome | biome: Broiler Chicken; feature: Gastrointestinal Tract; material: Caecum | place: Ireland | collected 2018 | study: Broiler... | reverse complement strand
TGTTCTGGCTATTCTTTGCCGGGATTCGCATGGCCCTGCACAAACCCTTGTTCTATGAGCGATGGTCGCGGACAAAATTGGTAAGCACTATAAATCGCACATAAATACGGACTTATTCACCACATTTTAGTATCACGGACAGGGCAGACTACGCCCTGCCGATTTGTCGGGTTTGGGTAGCGTTTTGATGTCAGTTCTGCCAGGTCTCCCTGATGTCGTTCCTGCCCCCGAATCTCACAGTGACATTTTGTTCCCATTTCGGAATATAATTTTGTTCTGCAATAGATATATTCCGAACAGAAAGCAATTTGTTGACCTTTCTGGTGCGCTGTTCTATAATAGGCATAGAACAGATGCGGGAGGCGCGCACAATGGTAGAACGCAGAGAATATCTTGACCAGCTGATCCAGTGGAAAGACGAGCAGGTCATCAAGGTGGTAACCGGCATCCGCCGGTGCGGCAAATCCACGCTGCTGGCGCAGTACCAGGCTTGCCTGAAAGCCAGTGGCATCTCGGAAAAGCAGATCGTGTCGATCAACTTTGAAGAACTGGAATACGAGGAACTGCTGGACTACAAACAGCTGTATGCCTACTTGAAAGCGCGGTTGGTTCACGGTGCAACGACCTATATATTCCTGGATGAGATCCAGAAGGTACCTGCCTTTGAAAAGGCCGTAGACAGTTTGTACGTCAAGCCGGGTGTCGATCTTTACTTGACTAGGTCCAATGCCTATATGCTTTCCGGCGATCTGGCCACCCTTTTGACCGGGCGGTATGTCGAGATCAAGATGCTCCCGCTTTCGTTCCGGGAATTTCTCTCCATCACAAAACTGGAGAAAGAACGCGGTTTTGCGGAATATCTGAAGACCGGCGGTTTGCCGTACCTGGCGGCCATGGAACGCACGCCGCAAAAAGTGGAGACCTATCTTGAAGGCATCTACAACACGGTGATCGTAAAGGACATTGAAGATCGACAGGCCCGCAAGGAGAGCGACCCTGCCAAGCGGAAAATCACCGATATCGTTCTCTTGAAAACCATTGCCAAATACCTTGCCAGCGTAGTGGGTAGCCCTGTTTCGATCCGCAGCATTACCGACTATTTGACCTCCACCGGCAGAAAGATCTCCCCAAATACAGTCAACGATTATGTAGAAGCCCTGACCGAATCGTTCCTCTTTTACCCGGCAGATCGCTTCAACATTGTCGGAAAGCAGCTCTTGAAGGTCAACAAAAAGCTGTACATCGTAGATTTGGGGCTGCGCGGTCATATTCTGCCACGGCAAAACTACGACCTTGGATTTTCGCTTGAGAATCTGGTCTATTTCGAGCTGCTGCGCCGTGGATACAGGGTCATGATCGGCAAGATCGGCAGTACCGAAGTGGACTTTGTAGCGGTAAAACAGGGAGCCTACACCTATATACAGGTGACGGCCGACATGACCGCCGAGGCGACCTTCACGCGGGAGATGCGGCCGCTGACTCTCATCCGCGATAACTACGAAAAAATCATCCTCACGGCCGACCGCCTGACGCTCGGGAATTATAACGGGATCCAAGTAAAAAACCTGATCGATTGGTTGCTGGGGGAAGATGTGTAAAATCCAAACAGATACCCTTTCGCTAAATTTGTGAGGAGGGTTGTGCAATGTGGTTAGCTGCTTCCATAGGTTCAGCTCTATTTGCTGGACTAACAGCGATATTCGAAGTTGTCATTAAAATGGCTCATAGGAATGAGCGATAAACGGGAATTGATGGAGGATATTTTATGGCGTTAAAATTGATAAAAGGAAGTTACAAATATAAGGAACAGATTATTGATATGCTCAAAGAATGGAAAGAATATAATGATACTCATGATACAAATCATTCGCCATGGGCTATTTTTAAAAATAGTTTCGATGATTTTGATGATTATTTAAGTAATTTAGACACAGATGAGCCTAAGGACGGGCTTGTTCCTGATTCTACTTTCTTTTGTATAGACGAACAGCGAAATATGATTGTGGGGGCTGTGAATATTAGGCATTATTTAAACGAATATCTGCTGTTACATGGAGGCCATATTGGTGATGGAATAAGACCGTCCGAGAGAAGAAAAGGCTATGCCACTCAAATGATTGGACTTGCCTTGGAAGAATGTAAAAAAGTTGGAATCAAAAAAGTATTGATGGTATGTGATAAAGATAATATTGGCTCTGCGAAATCTATTATAAAAAACGGCGGTATATTAGAAAATGAATTGAATGAGAATGGAAAAATCGAACAGCGATATTGGATTGACGTGTCTTAAACGATGAAATTTTCATTTATCGGGGAAATCGCAAAGCCAGCCAAGCCAGTGGGCGGTCAAGTTGAACAGCGCATACGCGCTGCCGCCCGCAGCCCCGCCCGCCTTTGCAGATAGGCAATCAAGGGGCGACAGCAAAAAGTGCTGCCCGCCCCTCACCATGCCCCAAACAAAATACCCGTCGCCCACCGGCGTCGCCACCGAGCAGGAAATCATGGTTTCCTGCTTTTTCTTTGCCCGGACGCCGGGAGAAAGGCGGTCACGATCCGTCATGCCATCATGCCCGCACTTTGACCTGAAAACCGTCCAGCGCAGCAAGCGCCAGCCTGTCGTTTCTGCCACCGCCCAGATCGACGCAGTGGCAGACGGTTTATTTTTCCAAATCATGCTGCCCATCAAGATTGATTGATATTTATTTAGATCGCTATTTAAGTTTTCTTTATACTTCTTGGCGCTTTGCAGAGGCGATGCAGAAGACGATGGGGTAACGGTCATAATTTGCAGCCGCCTCATAAACCAAACCGCCCTTCCCCTGTTGAGGAAGAGCGGTTTCAAAATCCTATTCCTGTATTCATTTACGGATGCTCCGCCGCAAACTGTTCGTCGCTGATCTGCGGCGTGCTGGCCACAGCCTGCCGGAATTTTTCCGCCATGTCAGCGCATTCCTGCGCGGTCAGCAACCCCTTTTCCACGGCATCCTGCAGTTCCTGCAGGCGGTCACACTGCCATAGGGGCGGGATCCGTCCGGCCAACGCCATCTCGGTGTCGGCACGAACATCTTCCAGCAAAACCTCGCGCAATGCCTTGCGCATCATTTCATCGGACATAGCACACACACCTATCGCGTTTAATATCTTCTATCTGCATTATAGCAGATTCTGGCGCACAGTCAATATTACGCATTCTCTTCTGCAAACCCACTCTTTAGAAGATACCACGAAACAGCGCGCTGTCAAGGTCTTATGATGCCGTCAAGAGCAATTTTGTTGCAGCGGCCAAACGCAGTTGGCACATGGCTTTCCGCGGGGATAAATCAGCCCCTCCAAGCGGAACGCGCAAAACAGTCTACTTCAGAACCTATCTTCGCTGACGTATCCGCTACACCTGCATTTCATTTTTCTTTTTTTACACTTTTATAAAATTGACCGGTAGATTCACGCCTTATTTACGCTTCAGCGCGTTGAACGCCCTTTTGACAGATGATACAATGTTATTTATCTGAGAGTAAAGTAGTAGGCCGCAGTAACGCAACACGGTGGAGAAAGAGGTATCTGTGTCAGAAGTCAACATCACTAAAACGGCATTAGCCAACGCCTTAAAAGAACTTTTGCTGCAAGTTCCGTTCAGCAAGGTCAGCGTGCGAAGCATCTGCAAGATATGCGGCCTGAATCGCAAAAGTTTCTATTATCATTTTAAAGACAAATACGACCTGCTCAACTGGGTCTTCTGCAGCGAATTTTCCGCTTTGATCCAGAAAAGCGGGATCAAGGATTGCGGTGACTTGATAAGACAGCTGAGCGTCTATTTTTACGAAAACCGCGCTTTTTATTCCCGTGCTTTTGAGGTGCATGGGCAGAATTCATTTTACGACTACTTCCGTGAATTTATCCAGACGATCTTGTCCGAACTGCTGCGCAGCTATTGGCCTTCAGAGGAATACTTTCAGGATTTCATTGCCTTTTTCGCGGATGTGATCACTTGCGCAATTCGGAACTGGCTGCAAATCGCCGTTCCGCCACCGCCGGGAGAGTTTTGCCAACTGCTAAGAACGTCTATTCTCAGTATGGCACGTTCCATCGAGGAGTCGGAACCTTTGCCGGAGTAAGCCAAAAAAGCGCCCCGGCACATTTGCTTGTGCCGGGGCGCTAAACAAGGCATTCTGTACGTTTGGGTTTGTTTGAATCTTTTGGCTAATACAAGGAGGAATCAAGGCCGCAGCCACAAAGCAAGAGGAAAACTACATACAACCAGCGTACAGACAGTTGCCCTGAGAATGGTTTCGTTTCCTCCGATTCCTTGCAAACGGCTGCGTATGAGAGAAAGTCACAAGGAATCGCTGCAACAACGAGACATCGCTTACACGCTCATTTTAAGATTTTTCCGCCTGCGCAGATCCCAGCGTAACCTGTAAGGTCTGTGCCGCGTATTGGCCATTACTGGCACGCTGAATCGTAAACGGGACAGTCTCCCCAGCCGCATAGTATTGCAGAGTGTCCTGCAGCTGTTGCATATTGGCAATGGTACGGCCATCCAATTCGGTGATAATGTCGCCTTTCTGCAGGCCGGCTTTAGCCGCAGGGCCGTTTTCCTCCACCGAGGCTACGACCACGCCGGCAGGAATACCATACAGCTCCGTCAACTCTGCACTGACGTTCTCACCTTCGATGCCAAGGTACGAAGCTTCACTGGCGTCGACCTTCTCACGCGTCGGCAGATTCATCAGCTCCTGCAGACTGCTTTCCGCTTTATCGATAGGAATCGCAAAACCAATGTTATCGACTGAGCCGCCGGAAGGAGTCGACTCTGTCTTGGCTTCATTGATGCCAATCAGTTCGCCTTTCATGTTCAGCAGCGCGCCGCCGCTGTTACCGGGGTTGATCGCCGCGTCTGTCTGGATCAGGCCCGAGGAAGTAATGGTGGCGCCGCTCTCATCCGTCAGCGTCAGCGTGCGGTTCAGAGCACTCACATAGCCGCTGGTCACCGATTGCCCGTATCCCAGCGCGTTGCCGATGGCCACTACCTGGTCCCCCAGCTCCAGTGCGTCAGAATCACCCACCGTAGCGATTTTGATTTTCTGCATCGTGTCCGTACTGATGTCGGCCAGCTTGACCGCAACGACCGCCAGGTCATTGTTGACATCAGAACCCTTGACCGCCCCGGCCACTGTACTTTGATCGATAAAACCGACCGAAAGCTCCGTGGCGCCCTCAATAACGTGGTTGTTGGTAGCGATCAGCAGCTCACTGTCGTTCTTGCCAACGATAACGCCTGTGCCGGCCCCCTGTACCTGGTACTGCATCGGCATACCGAAGAAGGTCCGCATCTCTTCCACCGACATCGTGGAAATCGTAACGACAGACGGCATGGCGTCCTTCGCCACCTGTTTGACACTGGCGCCGCTTTGCTCCTGCGTTTCCTGCGGAGCTGCCGGAACCGTTGCTGTCTGTGTGATTTGGCTCTGCGTATACAGGCGCCCGCCGATATAGTTGACGCCGAACATGGTTCCACCCGCGATCACACCAAAAACGAGCGCCATGGCAACCAGCACGGCCCAACGTTTGGGCCAGGAAAACGGGCGACGTTTTTTCTTTCCATCCGTAATGTTTGCAGAACTGTTATCCACCAAAAGTTCTTCCCGTTCCGTACTTTTCTCGGTATCGTTTGGGGTATCCATGTTGATCGCTCCTTTTCCTTTGTTTCAGGGGGCGGGCGGCTGCCATTCGGCCGTGGCAGACAACTTGCCCCTTTTGTTCTCATTATAAAAATTTATTGTCAAAACGGAAGAAACTCGCGCGCCAGAAACTATAAAAATTGCGCCACAAAGCAGAAAGGATCCCCTATGGCGAACGAAGTAAAAAAGAAGACGCTTCACGTCAATGAACGCCTGCTGGAAAAACTGCCATACCCTGCGGATCACCTTCCGATCGTGCGCCTGCACAACCGTCTGGACGATTTTCAAAACGGAGAGCTAACCCTGCACTGGCATAGCGAATTTCAATTCGGCCTGCTGCTGCGCGGCCAGCTCGTCTACCAGGTGGCGCAAACCCCACAACAGCTCAAACCCTATATCATACAACCCGGCGATGGTTTCTTTGTCAACTCAAAAGTGCTGCATAGCTGCCGTCAAACCGCGCCCGGCAGTGAGATCTTCACCTTTGGTGTATTCCCAGCTATTTTGCAAGCCCGCTTTTTGGAGAACTGTACCAGCACACGATTGCCCCACTGCTGCACTCGTCTACCGCTTTTTCTTTCTTTCCTTGCCGCGACCCCTGCAACACGGCCATTTTGCAGCTGTTCACCGCATTCGAGTCGCTTGGCCCCGGCGACGAATGCTACGAACTGCAAAGCGTTGCTTTGCTCTGCCGGATTTGGCAAAAGTTTCTCGCATTTGCCTCTCCGCAGCAGGCTCTGACTGGCAAGCAATTGCCGGGCGATCCCCATTCCAGCCGCATCACCCGTATGATCGATTTCATCCTCACACATTATCAGGAAGATTTGACTGTCGATGACATCGCCAGAGCCGGACGCGTCAGCCGGCGCGAATGTTTTCGCTGTTTTCGAATGTCGATCGGTCAAACACCGGCCGAATATCTCATTCAGCATCGCCTGTCTGTGGCTTCCTATTTGCTGATCACCACCCGCAAGCCATTGTCAGAAGTAAGCGAATGCTGCGGCTTTGAGAGCGCCAGCTATTTTTCCAAACGTTTCAAGCAACGTTACGGCATTTCGCCCCGCCAATTCCGGGGATAAGTTTAGCGTGCCGCCTGGTCGGCATACGTCTTTCCCTTTTCAAAAAGACAAGACACAGGAGATTTCTTATGAAAAAAATGATTTTGGTCACATCGCCGCCCGCTTGTGGAAAGACATATATTTCCCGGCAGCTGGCCGCCCGCATGAAGCACATCGTCTACCTTGACAAGGATCTGTTGATCCCGCTTTCGAACCGCGTATTCATCGCCGCCGGGCAAACGATCGACCGCAGCTCCGATTTCTTCAAACAGAACATACGGGATTACGAATACCAGGCGATCGTCGGCATTGGCTTGGAAGCACTAAAATTTGATGATATTGTGTTGATCAACGCCCCCTTCACCAAAGAGGTGCACAGCACCCCTGCCTTGCAGGCGCTTCGTGACAGCCTCAAACAGCTTAATGCCTCGCTGACCGTGATTTGGGTCGTGACTACGCCGGAGATTTGCCATCAGCGCATGATCGCTCGCAATTCTGACCGCGACACTTGGAAGCTTTCACACTGGGATGAATACATCAAGACTGTCGACTTCTCGATCCCTGCACCCTTAGCGCGCCTTGAGGCCGGAAAAGACCTGCTTTTGTTCTATAATTCGTCTGACGAAGAATTTGCTCGCTCGATGCGCGAGGTCCTTCCAAAACTCGAACAGTAAATGGCGCAGAAAAGGCCGCCGGTACAGATGTTTCAAAAAAGTCACATTTTTGTAAACTTATCTGCCAAACTATTGACTTGCCTTATGCTCGGACTATACTGGAGGTAAGCTTCCCTCACAGGTAATTACACATTGCGATCCGCCTGGTCGTATGTGCCCCGCCTTGCAGGGAAGCCGCAAAAATATCCGGTTACTCACAACCGGAACGGGTGACAAAAGCTCGCTACCGCGATGGTTTCTCCCACACAGCTACGAGCCGTTCACAAAACGGATTGGAGGAATGACTTATGTTGCCTGCTATTTTTGGTGAGAATCTTTTCGATGATGTCTGGAACGATCCCTTTGACCTGATGCCGCTGGGCAATGTGCGCAATGCTTTGTACGGCAAGCACGCCAAGGCGATCATGAAGACCGATGTACGGGAAACGGACAACTCGTATGAGGTGGACGTCGACCTGCCCGGCTTCAAGAAAGACGAGATCAAGGTGGAGCTGAAGGATGGGTACCTGACCATCAGCGCCGCCAAGGGGCTGGACAAGGACGAGAAAGACAAGAAGGGCCGCTACATCCGGCAGGAGCGTTACGCCGGCCAGTGCAGCCGCAGCTTCTATGTGGGTGACGCAATTCGCCCCGAAGACGTCCATGCCAGCTTTGAGGATGGCATCCTTAAGCTTTCGCTGCCCAAGGCGGCGAAGAAGGAACTGCCCGAAAAGCACGCCATCGCCATCGAATAAGCGCTTCTCAAAAAGAGGGAGAGTCCTGCTGTGGGGACTCTCCCCCTTTTTGGTGCATTCCGGTATGGTCTTTGCCATGAGATTTTACTGTCAAATTCTGTGATCCTCTGTTCGCATCCATTTTGTATTTTCGAAAGGAGCCTGCCAAGATCATGAGCGAGAATACGGCATCTGCCAAGCCAAAAGACGCTGCTTCCACGGAAACCGCAACGGTGCGCTGCATCACAGTTGGCGAATTTCGCACCGCGCCGCCGCCGCTGACGCATTCCGCCGAACTGGCCCGCGCCTTGCGTTCGATCCGTTACTGCAAAGCCGAATTTTTCCCCGATTGTGTACTGGGTACAATGTTTATTCCCAAAAAAAGTCTGCCGCACGCTGGGCAATCCTGCTTTGCCTTTTACTTGACCAAAGACTTGCTGCTTTTGATTGAGGACAGCGGCCGCTTGAAACAATGGCTGGGCAAGCATTCGGATATTCTGCAAGCCGCACATCCATGCGAGGTTTTGCTGCGTTTGGCAGAAAGCCTGATCGAAGATGATTTGTTTTATTTGATCCATCTGGAAAAAGATCTGGAGATGATGGAGGAGCAGCTACAGCGCGACATCCCCCGGGATTTTTTCCTTACGCTGACCCGTTACCGGCAAAAACTCTCGGAGCTGAACGCGTATTATGAACAGTTGGCGGATATTGGTGACCGAATGCCGCTGTGCCCGCCACCCCTCCTGCAAGGGGAGGCGCAGGCATGGAGCAACTACAGCCGCCGAACTGTTTTGCTTCAAAATCATGTTCAGCTGCTGCGCGAGAATGTCGTGCAGCTGCGCGAACTTTACCATGCGCAACTCGACGCCAAGCAGAACCAGGTCATGGTCATTCTGACGGTGGTGACCACACTGTTTTTACCATTGACGCTACTGACCGGATGGTATGGCATGAACTTTGCCTATATGCCGGAGCTGCAGTGGAAGTACGGTTATTTGATCGTGATCGCGCTTTCCCTCTTCATCATTCTGCTTGAGATCTGGTATTTCAAGAGGAAAAAGTTCTTTTAAGCACAGCTATCTACGCGTACCGGATAAATTTCCCAGAAACCGCGGCAAAAACACCTTGACACCACTTAAAGTGTCAGGGTGTTTCCTTTTTTGCAAAGCGGTTGCCACCCTTTCTTCTTTTGGGACACTCATAAAAAATTGACCATCTATTCGCCACAATCTTTTATTGCATTTCTTTTGGCACGGTGATAAGGTAGTTGTGACTTACTATTTTTCACATTTATTTTTTTCCCCTGCAACATAGAGGTGTCGAGAAAGTTCTGCGCAGGGCGTATCTGATCTATCTCCAACACTGTCCGATCCTACGGAAAAGCGGCGTTTGCCTCGTACCGCGAGCTTGCAATCCATAAAGCATTGCGGCGCTTTCGCACCCTTTGACCGCCACTTTTTTTGCGAGTTCCCAGCACGTTTGATCCATCAGATGCACCCCGGAAGAGGTGGTATTATATGCAACAATATTGCAAAGTTGAAAAAGCCAAGCAAACCAAAAGACTTTCCCCGGCATTGCAAGCTCCCATTCGTTTTGATGATATCTTGATCGATCCCGTCGGTCATTGCGTATTCCGCCATGCGCAAGAAGTCATATTGACGCCCAAAGAATACGCCTTGCTGTTGGCACTGGTGCAAAACGCAAACAAAGTCCTCAGCCGGGAGGAACTTTTGGCCGAAGTATGGGGCTACGACTCCTTTGGCCATCCACGCACGATCGATGTTCATATCCAGCGCCTGCGGAAAAAGCTTGGCTTACAGCAGCGCATCCACACAATACCCAAAGTCGGGTATTGTTTCCGCAGCGATGCCTTCTTACATGAAGGAGGCCATGTATGACGCTTACGTTACAAGGGATCATTGATATGCACGTACACACTGCGCCCGACGTGCAAATCAGAAAATGCAATGATTTTGAGTTAGTGGACACAGCTGTACAAGCGGGCGCACGAGCGATCGTGATCAAATCGCATCTGGGCTCCACCGCCGAGCGCGCCGCGCTTTGCAATGACTACAATCAACGCGTACATGGAAAGAATGGTTTTACAATGTACGGCGGGCTGGTATTGAACCAAACCGTCGGCGGGCTGAACCCTGCCGCCGTGCGCGCGGCTTTGAAGCTCGGCGCCAAGGTGATCTGGCTGCCCACGGTTGATTCCTTGAACCACCGTGTTAAACACGGGAAAAGCGGAGGCTTGACGGTTTTGGATGAGATCGGTCAAGTGAAAAATGCCGTGGAAGAGATCATGTGCATGGTCCGCGACTGGCGCATCGTGTTGGCAACCGGTCACCTGTCACCTGTCGAAATTTACAAAGTGGCCGATTTGGCCGACCGCTTGGGGTTGGAGAAGCTGGTCATCACCCACCCCGAGTTTTGGGTCGTGGGACTCACACACCATCAGCAGGCTGAATTGGTCCGCCAGTATGGCGTCATTCTGGAGCGATGCTGCCGGCAGCCGCTGCCAGACGACCGCTGGTATGATAATTTGCCGGATACCTGCCGGTTGATCCACGAATTAGGCTGCCAACATATCCTGCTGAGTACTGACAGCGGCCAGCCGGAGACCCCTGCCTGGGCACAACAGGAAATGGATATGCTGCATTTTTTGCTGGAAAACGGGATCCCGGCCGAAGCTATCCGAAAAATGACGCAGGACACACCCGCAGGGCTGTTAGACGATTCCCCCATACTGGGTGACGCTTGAAAACCGCGCATTCTGTTCCGATAAAACAGTAGGGCACGTTGCAAAACGAAAGTACACTATCGATTTGTATAAACAGCCAGACACACCAGGATGCCCCCCAAAAAGGAAGCTGCTTGGGCTTCTTTTTGGGGGGTGATTTTGTGCATGACTCTGGGTGTACGCTATTTTGCAACAGGCGCTTTGCGTTTACAAGCGGTCGGGCTTTTTCTTGGGCAGGTCCAAGTCGGCCGACAGATTAGGTAACATTTTGGGATTTCTGACCAGTGAAATACCTCTGACCTCGCCTTACAATTTGGGTATTCCCCCAAAAAGCGCTGTTATTTTGTAAAAAGTGAGGTTGTGATCCGTATGAATATGGCAAGCAAAGCGAAAAATTTCGCGCTGAGCGCGGCAGTCAAGCAGGCCCTGGGGTATCTGGAAAAGGACCCCGAGACCAACCTCCCCAAGCTGATGGAGCTGGTGGACAAAGTGGTCCCCAACGGGTGGTATACCTCCCAACGGGACGCCATCCGCCATGCGATCCGCGATAAGAACAACAACTGGTACCAGCTCATCATGAAGCTGTACGCGCTGGATCCCGGCGTGCGCAAGGCGTTTTTCCGCAATTTCATCCTCAACGCCAGCCTGCTGGGCAGCGCCACGCAGGACGAAACGGCAAAGCGTGAGGGTTGCAATATCCCCTGGGCCATCCTGCTGGACCCCACCTCTGCCTGCAACCTGCACTGCACCGGCTGCTGGGCGGCCGAGTACGGCAACAAGCTGAACCTGACCTTTGACGAGCTGGACTCCATCATCACGCAGGGCAAGGCGCTGGGCACCTATATGTATATCTTTACCGGCGGCGAACCGCTGGTGCGCAAAAAGGACGTTATCGCCCTGTGCGAAAAGCACAGCGACTGCGAGTTTTTGAGCTTCACCAACGGCACCCTGATCGACGAGGATTTCTGCCGGGAGATGCTGCGCGTCAAAAACTTTGTGCCCGCCATCAGCCTGGAAGGTTTCGAGGACGCCAACGACGGCCGCCGCGGCCAGGGCGTCTACGAGCAGGTCCGCCAGGCGATGGCGCTACTGAAGTCCCACGGCCTGCCGTTCGGCATCTCGACCTGCTACACCAGCGCCAACTGGCAGGATGTGAGCAGCGAGGCATACTTTGATGAGATTATCGACGCGGGCGCGCTGTTCATCTGGTTCTTCCACTATATGCCGGTGGGCGGCGGGGCCGTGCCCGCGCTGCTGCCCACGCCGGAACAGCGCACCGAGATGTACCGCCGCATCCGCGCCTTCCGCCAGACCAAACCCATCTTCAGCATGGATTTCCAGAACGACGCCGAGTATGTCGGCGGCTGCATCGCCGGCGGGCGGCGCTACCTGCACATCAACGCCCGCGGCGACGTGGAACCCTGCGTGTTCATCCACTATTCCAATGTGAATATCCGCGACTGCACGCTGCTGGAGGCGCTGAAATCGCCCATCTTCATGGCCTACCACGACCAGCAGCCGTTCAACGACAATATGCTGCGCCCCTGCCCGATGCTGGAAAACCCCGAGCGCCTGCGGGCGATGGTCAAGGCGACCGGCGCGCGCTCCACCGACTACGAAGCGCCGGAGGACGTGGACACCCTGTGCGACCGCACCACCCCCTACGCGCAGAACTGGCAGCCCACGGCCGATGAACTGTGGCAGTGCTCCGGCCGCTGCGCAGGGGACGGGCAAAAATAAGCGCCGCACAACAGGCTTGGCCTCTTTACCGGATAAGGCGCGCGAACAGAATACTTTTAGCACAAGACGCCAGGAAATACACTGGGGGCTTGTGTTGCTATATCCGCTTCAGGCAAATTAACGCTGGATTTTTAGCATTCGTCCCGCAACAGTGGATCGGGATACAAAACAGGGCGCGCTGCAGTTTTTCATTCTGCAACACGCCCTAATTGTATGTGTTCCATTGTTAAATCCTATGTTGGAAGAAGATCCGCAGCGCAATAGAAGCGGCGTCTTCGTCAGCCCCTTTCACACGCACCGTCAATGTATCGCCATCGCGCAAATGCAAAGCAGCCAATTGCCCAGGACGGTCCGCCACCCCTGTATGTTGGCCTTTTTGTATCGATATAACGCTTGCATATTTTCTGCATTCACGCAAAATGCTGTTTTCAATGGTAACAGGCGACTTATCCTGTTTTGTATGCAATGTTACATAAAGTTCCTTCATAACTATCCCTCCACAAAACGGCGCTATGGGCTCCTCGCTTTTGTCTTTGTTCGTATCTACAATTCATCTGGTTCAACTTTCTCATTCCTCTCTAAAACGTTCACAACAAAAAAGGACGTTTGAGATCATGCCTGGCAGAGCAGAATCTCAAGCGTCCTTAGGTGGTTGGGGTTCATTCGGTTGTTGTGTTTGGCAGCAGCTTATCGCCGTCCTGCCCGGTTGGTTGGCGGCATTTCCCCTTGCGGGATATTATATTTTAGTCTCGATATCATACAAAGTCAATAGGTTTTTGGGTTGTTTACATTAGTATCACATTTACACGCAGAAGCTTTCCCATACCGAATGATTCGTATGCGCAAATTGACGGAAAGGTCTTTTGCGATAACGGCCGTTCCGGTGCCCCATTCCCCGTCCGGGTGATTTTCGTATTGAAAAGTTCTACCGATTTTCTGATTATCTTTTCATATCTCCGCAAATGTCGGAAAGGCTTGGAATATCAAGCATTTCCGGCATTTTGCATTTCGGAAGATACCCCGCATACAAACATTGGGCGACCATCGAGAACTTGAAGCGGGCGGCGGAAACGCTGAACTTCCTAATGGAGCATGGCATCGGAAGTTTGGAGGACCTGGCCGAGTGGTGCGACGGGGCGGCGGCCGCCACCGCCAGGGTGAAGGCGGATCCCCGGGCGACGGAGAAAGAAATGGAGCGGCTGACCCTCACTATGAAGCACGCCGCCACCTACCGCCAGCTCCGTCCGCTGTATGAAGAATACCGCCAGTCCAGGGACAAGGAGAAGTTCCTCCGGGGACATGAGGGGGAGATCATCCTGTTCGAGGCGGCGGCAAGGGAGCTGAAACGCCTGGGCGCCGTACCCCTGCCCACCACCAAGCGGCTCCGGGCCGAGATGGACGAGCTCACCGCCAGGCGGACCACCCTGCAATCGGAATATAAGAAAGCCCAGCGGGAGGAAAAGGAGTATGACACCCTCCGCCGGAATGTAGAGGCCCTGCTGGAAAAGCCGAGGGAGAACGAACCACAGCGGCAGCGGAGCAACGAACTGGAATAGAGCCAGTTATAGGCCCAAGAGACGCTTTTTTGAAGGATGTACTGTAGCGTATCCTGATGAATTTATCTGTCAACAGTCGATGAAAGATTTCCTTCGGTACATGATGAAAAATGCCCCAGCGCATGAGAGTGCGCCGGAGCATTCGAGTATAAAAAGCGTCACTTACGGTTTGCGCCGAAAAAGATACGCCGCGCCGAACAAGCCCAGAAGAACGCCGCCCAAGATCTGAAATCCAGTCACTGCGCTCTGCATAAGTAGCGCATAACTCTGAGTATCCATCCCGCCATAGGCAGATAGATACCTTTCAATGTAACTGTGTCCCAAGGGCACAGCCAGAAGCACCAACAGCCCGCTGACCACAGCTCCAATCAGATACAATGTGTTCTTCTTCATATTCCGCCCTCCGTTCAGTCGATGATCGAAATAAACTCTTACAGGATCTTCCGAACTCTACAGATCCTTCGGTGCTTTTGTCTCTTGTCCGGCTACCGGCAGAGCGCTCATGCTGTGGAGGCTCACCCCAAGAGTGGACAGGTTATGGAGCATAGCGG
>ERZ1643246.3118-NODE-3118-length-14719-cov-5.659097_pt1 | contig 14719 bp, 13 predicted proteins | sample MGYA00579265_ERZ1643246 | MGnify/ENA primary metagenome ERZ1643246 (study PRJEB29033, sample SAMEA4952261) | chicken gut metagenome | biome: Broiler Chicken; feature: Gastrointestinal Tract; material: Caecum | place: Ireland | collected 2018 | study: Broiler... | reverse complement strand
TACAACAACAAATGTCAATTCAGCAACCACCAGTACAGCCTGCTCCTGTACAAACCGTCCCAGTACAACAGGCACCCGCGCAACAACAACCGACTACTGTACCTACACAAGCGCCCACTTACTCTTTAGACCAATTAGCTAAAGCTGGTGCAACACTTATGAACATGGACGAGGCTAAGCGTTCCGAACTTATGAATCTATTAGCTATGTTCGGTGTGCAGGCATTGACTGAATTGGCGCCTGATCAATACGGGGCATTTGCTACTAAGTTAAGAGAATTGGGGGCGCAAATATGAGCAGCCAGGTAGCACACAAAGAACGGGCTCACGCAGTTCTATCAGCCAGTGCGTCCAGCCGTTGGCTTGCTTGTACCCCTAGCGCACAACTAGAAGCTACTTTCCCGAATACAACAAGCTCATATGCTGAAGAAGGTACACTTGCCCATGAAATCGCAGAGCTAAAGTTACGTAAGTATTATTTAGAGCCGATGAGTCCTAAGAAATTTTCTACGCGCATGAACAAACTAAAGAAAAACGAATTATATCAGCCTGAAATGGACGGGTACACAGATACCTATGTGGAATATCTGCAAAAAATTACGCTTGGATATGATGGTCAGTCTTATGTAGCAATCGAGAAGAAGGTTGATTTTAATACTTTCGTTCCAGATGGTTTCGGTACAGTTGATGGCTTAATTATCGCCGGCAATGATATGTATATTACGGATTTAAAGTATGGAAAAGGCGTACAGATTAGTGCGGAAAATAATACGCAGATGATGCTATATGCATTAGGTGCACTCATGGAATATAGCTTTCTCTATGCAATCAAAAACGTGCATATGGCTATCATTCAGCCGCGACTAGATAACGTTTCAGAATTTCTTATGACAGTAGAAGACTTGTTGGCATGGGGTGAAAGCATTAAGGAAACGGCTAGGAAAGCGTATGCTGGAGAAGGTGAATTTACTCCAGGTAACCATTGTAAGTTTTGCAAGGCGAAAGCAACTTGCAGAGCGAGAGCAGAACAGTATAAAAATATCGCAGAATTCACGCAGATTAAAAAGCCGCCTCTACTTTCCAATGATGAAGTAGGCGACTACCTAAGTCTAGTTAAAGACGTGGAAGCGTGGGCGAAAGCATTAAAGGATTATGCGCTCGATGAATGCTTAAAGGGCGCAGATATTAAAGGCTGGAAGGCTGTAGAGGGTAGAGCTTCGAGGGATTATGCAGATATGGACGCTGCTTTTGCCTACCTTAAAGATAAGGGAGTCGACGAAGCTATTCTGTTCGAGAAAAAGCCTTTAACTGTTCCAGCGGTTGAGAAGTTACTCGGTAAAAAAGATTACCGTGAGTTGCTAGATGAAAAAGGATTTATCAGGCATGTGCCAGGTAAACCAACGCTTGTGCCTAAGTCAGATAAGCGTAAAGCATATACACCACCAAGTGCAGAAGATGTATTCAATTAAAAATTTAATCCAAAGGAGAATTTTAATATGTCTAATTATCAACCAAAATCAACAGAAGTAGTTACAGGAGAAGTAAGATTTAGTTATGTAAATCTTTTAAAACCAAATTCAGAGGGTAAATACAGTGCAACTATTCTACTCCCAAAATCAGATGTAACAACAAAGGTGGCAATTGACAAGGCGATTGAGGCAGCTAAGCAAAATGGGAAAGAAAAATGGGGCGGTGACATTCCCCCAATTGTTCAAATTCCTATTCATGATGGCGACGGAGCAAGATCATCAGATGGGCAGCCTTTTGGCCCAGAGTGTAAAGGTCACTGGGTATTCACTGCATCAACGGGTGCAGATTATCCACCTGTCATTGTGGATTCAAACTTTCAACGTATTATTGATCCAACACAAGTTTATTCAGGGATGTATGGACGCATCGCATTAAACTTTGCACCTTATTTATATATAAGTAAAAAAGGTGTAGGTGTCTACATTAACACAAACGTAATGAAAACACGTGATGGTGAACCGCTAGGGTATAAACCGCCAGAAGCAAGCGCAGTATTCGGTGGAGCAATGCCACAACCACAGTATCAAGTACCAATGCAGCAACAGCAATACCAACAACCACAGTATCAAGTACCAATGCAGCAACAGCAATACCAACAACCACAGTATCAAGCACCGATGCAACAACAGCAATACCAACAACCACAGTATCAAGCACCGATGCAACAACAGCAATACGCGGTTGATCCAATTACAGGGGCACCAATTATGCAATAGCAACTTGGGGGAGGTTCGCCTCCCCTTTTCAATAAGAGAGGATGCTATGAAAACACTAAACATTGATATAGAAACATACAGTTCCGTTGATATTAAGAAATCGGGTTTATATAAATACGTGGAGAGTCCTGATTTTGAAATTCTCCTTTTTGCTTACTCAGTAAATAATGACCCAACTGTCGTAATTGATTTGGCGCAAGGAAGGCATCTGCCTCATGAAATTGAGCTCGCATTAAATGACCCGAATGTTATCAAGTATGCCTTTAACGCAGCGTTCGAATGTGTTTGTATTTCTAAATTTTATAAAACGGATATCACGCAATGGCGCTGCACGATGGTACATGGCTATTACTGCGGTTATGGCGGAGGATTGGGCAAGGTTGCTCAAATGTTAAATCTGCCTGAGGACAAAAGAAAGGCGACGGTTGGGCAAGCGCTCATTCGGTATTTTTGCGCGCCTGTTAGGTCGACTAAGGTGAATGGGGGTCGAACTAGAAATCTGCCACATCATGATTTGGATAAGTGGAAGCTGTTTATTGAGTATTGCAGACAGGATGTAGAGGTTGAAAAAGAGGTATCAAGGAGATTATCCGCTTTCCCTGTTCCGGATGAAGAATGGGAAATGTGGTATTTAGATCAAAGAATTAATGCCGCAGGCGTACCGTTGGATAGAGAATTGGTAAATGGTGCACTCCATATTTTGAGCGAATCTGATACACGTTTAATGGATGAGGCAAGACGGATTACTGGGTTAGATAATCCGAATAGTGATAAGCAATTAAAAGGATGGTTGGAAAGTAAAGGTATAAGTGCGCCAAATCTGCAAAAAAGTACAGTTTCTGATTTGATAGAAAAGTCATCTGGCGATGTGAAACGTATGCTTGAAATCCGCCAAGAGCTGGGCAAAACAAGCGTAAAGAAGTATGCGACGATGGCAGAAACAGTTTGTGCTGATGATCGAATCCGAGGGCTATTTCAGTTTTATGGCGGGTATCGTACCGGGCGATGGGCAGGCAGGTTTGTTCAACCGCAAAATTTACCAAGAAACAGTATGTCAGAGATTGATTTGGCTCGTAAACTTACAAAATCCGGCTGTTACGATACACTGCGTTTTGTGTTCGGAAATGTGCCGGATACACTAAGTCAGATTATTAGAACGGCGCTTATCCCGTCAGATGGGAGTAGGCTTGTGATATCCGACTTCTCCGCGATTGAGGCTCGTGTGATTGCTTGGCTGGCAAAAGAGGAATGGCGAATGCAAGTGTTTCGGACACACGGAAAGATTTATGAGGCATCAGCTGCGCAAATGTTTGGTGTTCCGTTTGAACGGATTAAAAAAGGAAATCCTGAATATGAATTACGTTCTAAAGGAAAAGTAGCTGAGCTTGCACTTGGGTATCAAGGGGCTGGTTCAGCCCTGATATCCATGGGGGCTTTAAGTAGTGGATTAACAGAGAAAGAGCTGCCGGATATTGTAAAACGTTGGAGAAGTGCTAACACAAGAATAACCGGTCTTTGGAGAAGATTAGATAACGCAGCTATACAAGTTTTAAAAGATAATCAGCCAACTATAACAGACGGACTTGTGTTTGCCAGAGAGTTTAATATACAAACAGGGTTAGATTTTTTAACGATTCGATTGCCAAGTGGTCGCAAACTATACTACTGCAAACCATTTCTAAAAGTAAATGATTTTGGGAGAGAGGCTGTACACTACCACGCAGCTGGAACGGGGAAAACATTATTTAGAAGAGAGGCAATGTATGGTGGAAGATGGACGGAAAATGTAGTACAAGCCGTAGCCAGAGATTGTTTAGCTGAGGCCATGAAAAGGCTTTCTCGCTATGGATTTGAAATTACCATGCATATTCATGATGAGGTTGTGCTAAACGTGCCAAAACAGTACGCAGACCTGGATAAGATAAATAAAATCATGGCTGAACCGGTAATGTGGGCACAAGACTTACCATTACAAGCAGATGGTTTCATCAGTGATTACTATATGAAGGATTAGAGGTGAAGAGTAAATGATGAAAAAGCAGCTGGCTTTTAAGCTTGATGGTACCGCAGATGTATGCGAAGAAACAGAATCCAACCAAAGGTATGAATTGCATATGGAGTTGTGCAAATGCCTTAATGGCATATATAAAGCTAAAAATAACGATTATGGGGATTCTTTCACTGCTGTAAGGAAAAAATATCCGAATGCAATATTGATTCGATTAAATGACAAGCTTAGCAGACTTGAAGCGCTTATGGGCGGAAGAGAACAAAAAATTACAGATGAAAATATTAAAGACACTCTGTTAGATATGGCAAATTACTGTTTGATGGAGCTGGTGGAGATGACAGTTGATGCGAATGGTGCTGATAAACGATAAAAAAATAACAATATCAACAGCAGGAAGCCGGAAAGCGGTTATGTGGCAGCCTGCAACCATGTTTTGGTCCGAGATGGTGGGACGCTTACGCACAGCCATACGTGGGACTGAAACACTTACTGAGTATATGAATCTACCAAAGTCACAGCAAGATGAATTAAAAGACGTTGGGGGTTTTGTTGCCGGTGAATTAAAAGGCGGTCGAAGACGGGCAGAAGATGTAATCAGTCGGGATATTATAACACTGGACTTGGACAACATTGCATTTGGCGGAACAGATGGAGTGTTACGCAGAGTTGAAGGGCTGGGGTGTGCTTATGCAGTGTACTCTACCCGAAAACGTACAGTAACCGCAGATGAATATGAACCGTTGGCAAGAAAGCTCGCGGACATAATAGGTATAAATTTAGCTGATCCGACAACTTTTGAAGCCAGTCGGTTAATGTATTGGCCCAGTTGTTGCAGTGACAGCCAGTATGTTTTTCATTATGGGGATAAGCCGTTTTTGGATGCAGATGCACTACTTGCATCTTATGTAGATTGGAGAAATATAGACGAGTGGCCAAGGGTGCAGGGAGAGCTGCAAAAACATATTAAGTTAGCCGCTAAGCAAGGGAATCCTTTGGAGAAGACCGGAGTGGTTGGGGCATTTTGTAGAGAGTATGACATTGAAACCGCTATGGAAAAATTTTTGCCGGGAATTTATGAGCCGGCAGGGAATGGTCGGTATACCTATTTAGGTGGTTCTACAGTCGGGGGAGCGATTTTATATGAAGATGGTTTGTTCCTTTATTCACATCATGCAACAGATCCATGTAGTGGAAAACTGGTCAACGCATTTGACCTTGTGAGGCTGCATAAATTCTCGGAATCTGACTATGATGCGAAGCCCGGTACACCTGTAAATCGGTTGCCTTCGTACGCAGAAATGTCTGCATTTGCCTTAAACAATGCCGGAGTAGCTGCTGTGCTGAACACAGAACGATATGAAAAAGCTGTAGCACAGTTTAGTACAGAGATAGGACAGACGGTGGAAATACAGCAGGAGTCAAACGATTTCAGCTGGATACAAAAATTAAAATTTAATCCATCAACTGGAAGCTATTTGCGCACGGCTGAAAATATGCTGATTCTGCTTGAGAATGATCCGAATATAAAAGGTCGAATCCGAAGGGATTTATTTAAAAATAATATTGTTGGGATTGCACCGCTTGTATGGCAGCCAAGATTATCAGAATCAGGAGAATTCGAGTGGACAGACGATGATGATTCAGGACTGGCTTTATATATGGAAAAAGTATTGGGGTTTCAGACAAAGGAAAAGTTAATGCACGCATTAAGCCAATGCGCCATGGAAAACCGATTTCATCCGGTTAGAAGCTACTTAAATAGTTTAGTGTGGGATGGGGTAAAACGTTTGGACACCCTATTCATTGACTATTTGGGTGCAGCAGATAGTAGTTATACCCGAGATGCAGCTAGAAAATCCTTCGTGGCTGCAATCAGTCGCGTAATGAGCCCTGGCTGCAAATATGACACGATGCCAGTACTTACAGGGGCACAGGGGATTGGTAAAACTTCCTTGATTCAAAAACTGGGAAAGTCTTGGTTCAATAATAGTTTAGAAACATTTGAAGGAAAAGACGCCGCCGAACTGCTTCAAGGTTCGTGGCTGATTGAAATTGGAGAAATGAGCGCTTACAACCGGTCAGATTTAGAAACGATTAAAGGTTTTTTGAGCCGGACACATGACCAGTTTCGGGCGGCTTATGCCAGAAGAACAGAAAAGCACGCAAGGCAATGTGTGTTTTTTGGAACTTCTAACCGGTATGACTATTTAAAGGACGCAACCGGCGGGCGGCGGTTTTGGCCGATTGATTGTGGCATTTTAACAAAGAAAAAAAGTGTATTCTATGATAAGGATTTCCCTAATCACGTTCTATTAGATACAGAAGTAGACCAGATATGGGCAGAAGCTGTTATGTATTGGAGACTTGGGGAAAGTCTTGTGTTGGAAGGTGAAAGCGCCAAAGAGGCGGTTAGACAGCAGGAATCTCATACAGAACACGATGCAAAAGAAGGCTTGATTCTGGAATTTATTGAAAAAGAAGTGCCTCTGGATTGGCAGAAAAAATCAATACCAGAACGACGTATGTATTGGTCAGGCATGGCTACACAGGAAGTCGAAACCATGCCAAGGGATCGGATATGCGCAGCTGAGATATGGGTTGAAGCTTTAGGTGGTGAGATTAAGCACATCAAACGTTCCGATACAATGGCGATTAACGATATATTAAGCCGTGTTTCGGGATGGGAGAAACGTTCTGAAACCTCGAGATTCGGACCGTATGGAAGGGTGAAAGGTGGGTATTTTAGGGATAACTAAGGTGTTCACTTTCCATAAAAAACGTGTTCACTTTAGCATTAAAATTGTACACTTTCTACAAAATTGAGCTGTTCACTTAAAAATGAAAGGTGAACACAAAAGTGAACGAAAAGGTGAACACAAAAACGTTGATATATCGACGTTTAGTTCTATATGTTCACTTTGTTCACTTTAAAATATAAAAATAAAAAAATTAGATAGATAGATATATATATATATACCTAATACGCCTAATTTTTATTACATACGCGTGCGTGTGTACAAGGTGTACATTGTAATTTTTATGGGGTGAGAAATTTGCTTGAAAAAGATATAGAAAAGTATTTGAGAGTTGAGATAAAAAAGATTGGTGGGATAGCTTATAAATTAGTATCGCCTGGAAACTTAGGTGTGCCGGATAGACTCGTTCTCCTACCAAATGGGAAAATATATTTCGTGGAACTTAAAGCCCCAGGGGGGAAATTACGACCGACACAAGTGGCCCAACATCGGAGAATTTCCAACTTGGGTTTTAAGGTTCTCACGCTAGACAGCAAAGAAGCTGTAAATGGGTTCATGAATAAAATACAAGAGAGTGATGGCTAATGGAGTTTGTTCCACACAATTACCAAAAGTACTGCATTGATAAAATCGTTTCCACACCAGCAACAGGATTGTTTCTTGACATGGGTTTAGGAAAGACCGTAATAACTTTAAGCGCGGTACGAGAATTAAAGTTTAACCGTTTTGCGGTTTCAAAAGTTTTGGTTGTGGCCCCAAAGAAAGTAGCAGAGTCAACATGGTCGAAAGAAATCGACAAATGGGAGCACCTGAAAATTTTAAGCGTATCACTAATCCTGGGATCACAAACAAAACGAATCAATGCGGTGAATACGCCCGCAGATATATACGTGATAAATCGGGAGAACATACCTTGGCTAGTCGATTATCATAGAAACCAGTGGCCGTATGACATGGTGGTTATAGACGAGTTTAGCAGTTTTAAGAATCACAAAGCGAAAAGGTTTAAATCTTTGTCTATGATACGGCCACGCATTAAACGAATCGTAGGCCTAACGGGTACACCGGCACCTAACGGTTTATTGGATTTATGGGCACAAGTTTATTTATTAGATGGGGGGCAACGATTAGGAAAATTTATCACGCATTTTAGGGAAATCTACTTTGAACCTGACCAACGCAGCAGAGATAGAATTTACTCCTACGCTCCAAAAGAAGGCGCAGACGATAAAATCAAAAACTTGATTGAAGATATTTGCATAAGCATGAAAGCTGAGGATTACCTAGAGTTACCAGACATCACCTACAACACGATTCGAGTATCCTTGGATAAAAAGGCTGAAAAAGCGTACAAGCAGCTAGAAAGAGATATGCTTTTACAAATCGACGATCAAACGATTGATGCAGGTTCAGCAGCAGTATTAACAAATAAACTTCTCCAGCTTTGTAATGGGGCTATTTACGATGAAAATCGAAATATAATACCAATACACAACTGCAAGCTAGAAACATTCATAGAACTTGTAGAAGGGCTTAATGGGAATCCCGCACTTGTCTTTTACAACTTTCGGCATGACAAAGAAAGAATCAAGAAAGTCTTGTCAAAGATGAATCTAAGGGTTAGAGATTTAAAGACACCACAGGATGAAACAGATTGGAATAATCGAGAGATTGATATATTGCTTGCACATCCGGCAAGTGCTGCGTATGGGCTAAATTTGCAGCAAGGTGGAAACCATGTCATATGGTTCGGGCTGAACTGGTCATTGGAATTATACCAACAAGCCAATAAACGCCTGCACAGGCAGGGTCAGACAGAAAAGGTTATTGTCCACCATTTGGCAGTTGCGGAGGGTGTAGACGGAGATGTACTAAACGCCTTAGCGGGTAAAGAGACAACACAAGAACAGTTGTTATTGGCTTTGAAAGCGAGAATCGAGAGGGCTAAGAAAGGGTGAACACCAGTGACTAGAAATGAGCTGAACCGATTGAGAAACATTAAAGGTGAAATAACAAAAAACGAAAGAAAATTAAAAGTTATGCGAGAAAAAATCAATAGGCTAACACAGGAACTATCTGATATGCCGAAATCTCCCAATGCAAGCGATAACATGGGTGAGATAATAGCGCAGATGGTTGACCTTGAACGATTGATTGCGCTTGAGCAAGAGAAAGCGATTATCGAGGAAAAACGGATGATGGCATTTATCTCCAAGATTCCTGACAGTCGGACGAGGCAAATTTTTGACTTGCGTTTCCTTGAGTGTTTAAGCTGGGCAGAGGTTGCGGCGAATGTAAGCCCTTATGAAACAGCAGATAGTGCAAAAAAAGCTTGCTATCGATATTTGAAAAGTTGTCCCGAATGTCCCTGTCAAGTGTGATATTATGGTAATGTAACAAAACAGAGAGGCACTGGCAATGACCTTCGGTTGTTCGGCGGTGTCTCTTTTGTAGAATAATATCACTCTCTTTATTTTTAGGGCATCCGATACGGGTGTCTTTTTGGTATTTATTTTAAAATTTAAAAAGGTGGTGAGCCTGATGGCAAAAGGCAAATATCAAGAATGGCTAGAGCCTGAGGGCTTGCTTAAAATTGAAGGCTGGGCAAGAGACGGACTGACGGATGAACAAATAGCTGCGAATATGGGTATTAGAAGGGAAACTTTGATTGATTGGAAAAAGAAGTATCCTAACATTTATAACACCTTAAAAAAGGGCAAAGAAGTGATCGACAGGCAAGTTGAAAACGCATTATTAAAACGAGCTTTAGGTTATAAGTACGATGAAGTTACACAAGAAAATATCAAAGGTGAACTTGTAGTTACTAAGGTTGTCACGAAAGAGGTGCAGCCAGACGTGACAGCACAGATATTCTGGCTTAAGAATAGAAAACCTGCGGAGTGGAGAGATAAGAAAGAAATTGATCATAGCAGAACGTTGCATAATCCATTTGAAAGTTTATCTACAGAAGAACTTAAGAAGCTGATAGACAGTGGATAAAAAACTAATAAAGTTAGGAGCACAAACAGAACTTGCCAGACGCGAGTTCTTTTTTTATTGCAATCTTAAAGCTCCAGACTTTTATAAACATGAACGAAAATATTTAGCTGATTTGTGCGATGCATTTCAAAAATTTTACGATTCTGATGATGAAGTTTTGATTGTTAATGAACCACCTCGTCATGGCAAATCAAGAACGGCATCACTTTTCGTGGAATGGGTGTTAGGAAAAAACAAGAATGAGAAAATCATGACAGGCTCATACAACGAAACACTCTCAATGATGTTTTCAAAAAACGTTCGTAATTCAATCCAAGAGTTAAAAGCTGACCCATACAATCCTGTTTACTCCGACGTGTTCCCGAACACAAGAATAAAACAAGGCGATGGTGCAATGAACTTATGGAGTTTAGAAGGTGGATATAACAACTACCTTGCTACTTCTCCAACTGGTACAGCTACAGGATTTGGGGCATCCTTGCTAATCATAGATGACCTAATTAAAAATGCGGAAGAAGCTTATAACGAAACTGTAAAACAAAAGCATTGGGACTGGTTCACAAATACAATGCTGTCCCGTTTGGAAGAGGGAGGGAAAATCATAATCATCATGACTCGCTGGGCTTCTGACGATTTAGCAGGACGAGCATTGGAACATTTCAAGGAGTCGGGAGCAAAGGTTCGTCACGTTTCCATGAAGGCTTTGCAAGATGATGGAACAATGTTATGCGAAGAAATTCTTTCTCGTAAGTCGTACGAGGCAAAGAAAAAAGCTATGGGAGCAGACATTGCAAGTGCAAACTACCAACAAGAGCCAATTGATCTTAAAGGTCGCTTGTACACGTCATTTAAGACATGTACAGATATTCCAAAAGATAAGAGTGGTAATCCACTGTTTACAAGTGTAAAAGCATACTGTGACACAGCGGATACAGGTAATGATTACCTTTGCAATATCATCTATGGGGAGTACAACAAAGAAGCTTATATTTTGGACGTCTATTACACAAAAGATGGGATGGAAATTACGGAAAAAGAGGTTGCGAAAAGATATCTTTCATACGGTGTAAATCACGCAAAAATCGAATCTAACAATGGTGGGCGTGGTTTCGCTAGAAGTGTTGAGCGGATATTGCAACAAGAATTAAACAGCAATAAAACAAAAATTGAGTGGTTTCACCAGTCGCAAAATAAAATTGCTCGTATTCTTTCTAACAGCACATGGATTATGGAACATATTTACTTCCCTATTAATTGGAAAGATAAATGGCCGGATTATTATGCAGCCATGAACAAGTATCAGCGTGAAGGGAAGAACAAACACGACGATGCGCCAGATGCGACAACTGGGGTTGCGGAACAATTTAACTCAAAGAGAAAAATCGGTGTTGGTAAAAAATCAATGTTAGGAATCAAGTAGGTGATAAAATGGCGATTTACAAGGACATAGAAGAGATTACAGTCGATGCAATTGTAAGCTGTATGAAAGTGCATATTTCGAACGTAGAAAGGTATAAAATGTTAAGTAAGTATTATGATGGTGACCATAAAATTTTAGGACGTACCTTCGACAATCCTAAAATCCCGAACAATAAACTTGTGTGCAATCACGCTGAGTACATTACGGATATGGCAACAAACTATGTGTTTGGTAACCCTGTAAGTTATGCAGGCGATGGTGCTGATCAGTTAAACGAATTATTTACACTCATAGATGAGGACAGCCATAACAGTGAGCTTGCCTTGGATATGAGTGTTTTTGGCTTAGGACATGAATTAATCTATATGAATGAGGAACAAACACCGTATCCAGAATTGGCTGTTATGAGTCCACTGAATACATTTGTTGTATGTGATACGAGCGTTAAACATAAACCGATTTTTGCGGTTACGTACAGACGCAAAAAAGAGAACAACAAAGAAATCTATATTGTTGATGTGTACACAAAAGATGAAGTGATAACATATGAAACTGACGGATTAACCGACAAAAACTATAAAACGCAAGGAACAGTTGCGCATTACTTCAAAGATGTGCCAGTAATCGAATATAAGAACAACAAGCGTTTGCGTGGTGATTTTGAAGGAGTCATAACTTTAATTGATGCATATAACAAATTACAATCTGACCGCATAAATGATAAAGAGCAGCTTGTAGATGCGTTTCTTGTGTTGATTGGCCAAAGCTTAGGAGACACAAAAGAAGAAATGACAGAAACAGTCAAATTCCTCACGGAGAATAAAATAATTGAACTCGATAAAGATGGCGATGCACGTTGGTTAGTTAAGCAACTTGATGAAAATCAAACAGAGATTCTAAAAGATGCAGTCAAAAAAGATATCCATGCGTTTAGCAAGGTGCCAAATCTTACGGATGATAATTTCATTGGTAACTCTTCAGGTGTTGCTATTAAATACAAGTTGATTGCATTTGAACAGCTTGGTAAGTCAAAAGAGCGTTATTTCAAGCAAGGGTTGCGTAAACGGTTGAAACTCATTTCTAATATCGAAAGGATTCGGGCAAATATGATTGACGTTTCGGATGTAAATATCACAATGAAGCGGTCACTTCCAATTGATGAGGAGATGCTTGCAAGAATCGCAATGGATACAGACGGATTCTTGAGCCATGAAACACGATTACAAAGGTTCGACGAGGAAATCGATGCATCTGAAGAATTATCAAAGCTGGATGCTGAGAAAGAAAAGGCAATTGAGAGACAAAAAGCAGCAATGGGATACGATGATACACAAAATAACGATGATTCAAATCAAGACGGAATAGAAGATGAGGAGTAAGACGTACTGGGAAAATCGTGCTGAAAGTCGTGTACATGAATCACAAAAAAACGCCGATCAAACCATTTTCCAAATTGCAGCTGCTTATGACCAAGCTGTCCAAAACTTAAATGCGGATATAGAAAATATCTTTGCGAATCTCCAACTAAAGAACGGGCTGGATGCAGCAGAAGCCAAACGCATTTTAAACCAAAAAATCCCAAATTTTGTTTATAAGGCTATGCTGAAGCTCTTGCCGAAGGTTCAATCTAAAAAAGTGCAAAACTGGCTAAAAGCCCGCATTAACGCTCAAGCGTACAAGGCAAGGATAACAAGAGCCGAGGCTTTGAAAGAATCTATCTATATGCAGCTGAAAATGCTGGCAGATGTGGAACTTACAAAGTCAGAGGCTCTTTATTTAGATACGATAGAAGAATCGTATTACAAGACAGCGTTTGATTTTCAAAAAGGTATCGGGTACGGCATGTATGTGGCAGAGCTAAGTGAAAAGACTATGAAAGGTATTTTAGCTAATCCGTGGAGTGGGGGAAATTATTCCAACAGAGTTTGGAAAAACACGGATTATCTTGCGGAATGCCTTAATGAAATTGTTACAAGCGGTTTGTTAAGTGGTAAAAGCTGGACGAAAATGTCTAAGGCTATCCAAGAGAAAAATTTAGTTAAAACCATACAAGGGGAGATGGACAAAGGCAAGTTTGCGGCGCACCGCTTAATTCGTACAGAGGTTGCTTATATGCATGAGCAATCCAGCCTTTTATCTATGCAGGATAATGGCGTTGAAGCAGTTGAAATCTTAGCGACTTTGGATAAGCGTACTTCTCAGATATGCCAGAAAAAGGATGGTGATATTGTTCCGATTGATGAAATTAAGATTGGTGTAAACCACCCGCCATTTCATCCGCATTGTAGAAGCACATCTATTCCGGTAGTAGATATGGCAGGCATGGGGACGCGCATCGCAAGAGATCCAGATACAGGTGAGAATTACAAAGTGCCTGCGAATATGAAGTATGAGGAGTGGAAAAGGACTTTTGTTAAAACTGATATTTCGGAAAAAGGTTCGTACTCACAAGGAATAAAACGGATAGGCAACAACATAGTTGACTTGGGATATATCAATTCAGCAGAGTTTAGAAAGAAATTCAGCAGAATTACTAATAATTCCAAGGTGAATGATGCTGTAAGACGCTACGCTATAGCAATGCTTACGCACAGGAATGGGACTGACGGAGAAGATTTATATATAATAGATGCGGAAACCGGAGAGTTGCTGATAAGAAAAAATTCTGGTAAAAATGAGCTTGGTGTTGAATTGACGGTTGAAGAGTTTATTCCGTTCAAAGAAAAATATAAAAATAACATGATAGCTATGCACAATCATCCGACAAACTTATATCCTACAGGTAGTGATTTTGCAGTATCTGGGTATAGGCGATATAAATTCGGCATTGTCGTTACGCATGATGGTAGAGTGTTCAAATATAGGCACGGCAATAACCCGTTTCTTCCCAATGCGCTAGACGCTCGCGTTGACAAGTATTCAAAAGCACCATATAATTTAAGTATAGAAAATGCCCACTTAAGAGTGATTGAAGAATTCAAAAAGGAGTATGGTATCTTATGGGAAGAGATAATGATTTAAGACAAAATGAACAAAATAATTCGAAATCTCTATACTACAAAGATGTGTTGTATTCAACTCCAGATGATTGGACACCGGAAGAGCGAGAAAAAGAGTGCAAATATTGGGAAGAAGAAAGCGCAAAATTAACGGATTGGCCACAAATGTAAAGCACTTACCGAACGCAAATGGTGGTTTTTTTTTATATATGTGTTTTTAAGCACTTACAAACGTAGGTGCTTTTTCTTTTGCCCAAAACTTGTTTAAGGCGTAAAAAGGTACATGGA
>ERZ1643246.3117-NODE-3117-length-14723-cov-22.722662_pt1 | contig 14723 bp, 19 predicted proteins | sample MGYA00579265_ERZ1643246 | MGnify/ENA primary metagenome ERZ1643246 (study PRJEB29033, sample SAMEA4952261) | chicken gut metagenome | biome: Broiler Chicken; feature: Gastrointestinal Tract; material: Caecum | place: Ireland | collected 2018 | study: Broiler... | reverse complement strand
GGTCCATCAGCCCCTCCTGGAGCCGCTCTGAGGATGCCCCAAACTGCCGCTTCTTCGCAAGACCAAGCTGCTCCAGAAGCCATTGGTTCTGGAGCTTTAACTCTTCATATTCCGCCCGCGAAATGGTCACCATTTCCGGGGTGCTTGCGGCAGTGTCCTTCTTCTTTTCCATGAGTAAATAATACCATAAAATAGAGTAAAAGGCCAATGTTTTCAGTACTTTCCGGCATTAGATTACGCTCAGGCCGGACACCGCTTTATTTGCCTTCGGCTGTTCGGTCTTCAGCCCCTCCATCAGCCAGCGGTATTGCTGGGGCGTCAGAGCCTGCACTTCCTCCGTGCTCCGAGGCCATTGAAAACTGCCGCTCTCCAGACGCTTATACAACAGCAGAAACCCGTCTCCCTCCCAGTACAGCGCCTTGAGCCGGTCCCGCCGTCTCCCACAGAATAGAAACAGAGCCCGCTGAAAGGGGTCCATCTGGAACTGGGTCTTTACCAGGTTGGCCAGTCCGTCAATGCCTCGCCGCAGGTCTGTGTATCCGCAGGCAATGTACACCGGGCAGCTGCAGTTGAAATCGTTCAGCATGACTTTGCTGCCTGAAGAATTGCCTGCAGTGTGGCCTTATCCGCTCCCTCGTAGACCTGGATCCGCACACCGCTTACCTCCATGGCTGCTACGATATGCCCGGAGGGCTGGCAACGCTCCATGACCGGCACCTCTGCGAAGGTCACCTCCTGGAGTTCTTTCAGTGCCTGAAATACCTTCCTCTGCCAGAAAAAATAGGTGGATACCGCTATCCCTTTTTCCTGGCACCATTGACCTACCGGCAGCCCGCTGCTCCGGCAGGCCTCCACACGCCGACTCCATTCCACCAACCGCTGTTGCTGATTGGCTCTCTGTAAACTTGCCGCCTTCTCCATGCCTGCACCTCACTATCTCAGAGTCTTGAATACTCTCTGGTACTACCTTGTACTACCATGCACTTCCTCAGACTCTTATAGTTTGGCAGAGCCATTTTACCCTGACAAGCCGCCGATTGTTTTTACGCTTACAGTTAAACGTCTAAAAACGAAAAATGTGGGCCCACACAGCGGGCCCACATTTTTTCGCACACACGTCAGCGACTTGTCGGTACTCATCCAGAATGCAGATTCCAAATTACTGCCCAATACTATTAGCCTGGGATATTCGACTGGATGACCACCTAAAGGCGTAACCTCTACATGAGGGGGCTTACCCACATCCTAACTATATCGTCACAATTCTTATAGCAGAGCAGTATCTATCAATTTAACGACGAAATATACACATACCATAAGGCTGGATCCCATTCAAGCCGAATGTTCATCTATGCGTTTCATTATATACCAATTATATGACTTTCGAGTCATTACTCTGTACTGGAGGTTCATCAGTTCCATTTGAAATGTCACTGCACTGTTTGTCCTGTTTTTTGAAGCTTAACACCGACTTTACAAAACCGTAAACTAGAAATGCTACTATTCCCACCAAGTACAATTTATATTTATTTGCTGTCTCTGATATATTTTGTGCTAAAATCACTCCCATAAAAATACCAACAAAAATTACTGCCACCAAAATATAGGCTACATAGAATATTACCCTTGTCTTTTTTGTATGGGTTTTGAAGTATGTAATGGTTACTTTATGTCCTTTGAAGCGCCCCCTCTCAAACATACCTGTATCTCTACCTGGATAATCCCATTCTGCTCTATGCGCCTTATTTGGTACAACATTATCCTCTGGTGTTTGGATCGTCCTCTCAATTCGGGTATAGGAGCCATCCTCATTTATTTTTTCTTTTAAAATTTCCCTTTCCATTTGTGAATAATCACTCCTATCAATCAAGGCAGTCCGCACCTATATAAACTCTCAAGCCGTAGCAAAACATCAATTATTGGGTGCGGCAGAAATAATCTTATCGCCTTGTACAATTAGTTCACTTTTTTCTAGCTCATTTAACATCTCCTGATATTCTAATTCCTCCTGGTCTTCATATCCGATAAAATATACCTCGGCAATGTCCTCACGGTTGAAGAATATCATAGAAGATGAACTGGTAATACCTTCTGGGTAATAACATGCACAATAATCATAAATAACATCTGAACCAGCCATTGTTTGAATGCGGCTACAGATTAGCAGGCGCTTATTTCCTCCCTCCAATTCTACAACAGAGCCCAGAGGCAAAAATTCGTCATGAACATCTCGGTCGTCAATTCCATTTAACGAAGTTGTATCATCTGCAGATGAAGTGTCCACTTTGTCACAACCAACAAAAGATACCATAAATATACACACGAACAATAAAGCAAAAAATTTTTTCATGCTATATACTCCTTAACAAACAATAACAATAGCAAATTATAATAATTCATCTATTCTTAGGAAGAATTTTACCATCACAGATCTCTAGTTCGCCTAGTGACTCTAACTTATTACGATAGTTCAACTCTTCCTGATCTTGGAATCCGATAAAAAATACTTTGTCAATTGTATCATGGTTGAAAAAAAACATATTTGCAGGGTCGATAATCCCTTCTGGATAATAACATGCGGAGTAATCAAAAATAGTATCAGAACCAGCTTTTGCTTGGATACGGCCACAAATCATTACCCGTTTGTTTCCGTTGCGAAGTAGCACAACAGAACCGATTGGCAAGTATTTTTTACTCATATTCAATAACCTCCTAAATAATCTCCTGCACAAGTCTAAAATCACCATGTTATGCTAAAGCTGAGTCCTCCACCTACACCCAGCCCACCTGAAATTTCTCCTCCAACTCCTCCAGTGGTAATTGCACCTCCAGCCTTAGCCCCAATACCACCGATATTGCCTGACAAGGTCACATCAACCGTTACACCCAAAAATTCGACACCACCTGAGATTTCACCTTGTGCGACATACGCCTCAGCTCCAATAGTTGCCTGTAAACCAAATCCTTCAATTGTTCCCTTATTTTTTGTTTTCTGTTCTATTGTTCCTATGCCTAGGTCAGCAGATGCTTCAGCAGTTAGGAATTCACCACTTGCAGCTCCATGTATCTCCCCGCTATCAATAGTATATTTCAATTCACCTTCAGCAGATGCAAGATTTGCACTTGCGGATGCATTTGCTTCTAACGCTGGCTTCAATTTATCCTCTTCATATAGAGTAGTACCAACTTTCCCAGTAACTTCAACACTGGAAATTGATCCCTTGCCTTCGCCACTTAAATCGCCATAGCTAGCCGCAATTTCTCCAGTCAGCATACTTGCGCTTATTGAGTGATCCAAAATATCTATGCCCAGTGACCGTTTATCATCTTCATCAGTCTCTGCGTTTCTTGAAGGTTTCTCACTATCCCCATTTTTTATCTCGACATGATTTGAACTTAATGACCCGGTCCAAGTCAAATCTTGACCAAAGATACTAATTGTATCTCCAAATTTCTGATTTAAGATATCTTTCGCTAAATAACTAACTGCCGTCCTCCCGATGTTAGCCAAATTTGCAAGGACAAATGCAGGAACTCCGCCTGTGACAAAAGCAATACCCGCGCTACCCCAGCTTAGTGAGTTCACTACTGCCTCTCCCACTGAACTAGCCTCACCTGAAGTAGCATCGCTAATGGCACCGATCACAGTACCAGCAAAAGCTGCTCCCATTGTAATTGCAGCAGCTACCCCTATTGTTCCTAATGCAACCCCAGCAATTGCGGCTCCAACAGAGCCTAATATTACAACAGCGCCAACTACTGCCAATCCTACAATGGCGTTTCCAACAATTTGTGCCCAGAAATTTGAGTTATTTTCCTTTGCTATTTCAGGAGAATCCGCATACGGACCAAAAGCGACAAATACTCGGCCTTCCGTATGTGTGAAACTGGCTGCAAGGAGATTATACTGATTGGATTGTACCACAGTGGTTTCAATCTCACCAGTTAGAATATTCCCTTTGATGAGCACCAGCTCTCCTAATGGGGCGGCCATCACCAGGGTTTTCCCGTTCACCAACACAGACTGCTCGGCCGTGATCCGAATCTTCTTGTCTGTGGAGATGGTGATCCCGGTTTCATCCTGCAGCTTGACCGTTCCGTTGGCCCCGCCCAGCAGGAACATCTCATCTGGGTAGAGATTCATCTCCTTCCCGTGCTCCGTGACAAAAGACCTCTTGGAAGGGTCGCTCATCCGGGCGCAGCTCTCCCCGTTGGTGCGTACGCAGTTCACCGCAATGGCCGCCTGCTCATCGTAGTTGGGGAAGTACAGCGACACCCGTGTGCCCACCTGGGGCATACAGTACATCATGTTCCCCGTCTCCGGCCGCCAGGTGTAGGGATAGGGACCGCCCGGGGTCCACCCCTGGTCAATGTCCAGCTTCAGGCACACCGTCTCCCGCTTGGTGGACAGCACCTCCCCCAGGATGGTCATGCCGCTGATTTTGTCGTTGTACTCCTTCCGCCCGTACCCCAGGCCGGGCTTGCCCAGCCGGTAGGTGAACAGCAGCTCCCCGCGCTCCAGCTTCGCCCACTTCTCGCAGATCAGGAACTCCTGTCCCCGGAACACGGTGTACCACCCCAGGTCGCACATCTGGCTGCTGGGCACGTCGTAGTAAAAGAAGTCCGCCCGCCGGTTGCCCGCCGCGGGGCCGCCCAGCTCATAGTACCGCTGGCTGATGCCGCTGGTGTAGCAGTCCTCCGGGAAGGTGCAGGTGAACGCCCGGTCCGGGAACCCGAACCAGATGCGGGGATAGGCGTAGTGGGTCTCCGGCACCACCACGCCCCCGCACCAGCTCGCCAGACGCTTCAAAAACTCCCAGTCCGTCTCCCGGTACTGGATCACCGGCGCCTCCAAGGGCTTGTCCAGGCCGACGGTGGGGATCACCGCCCCGTCCTCGTACCCGGACGCCACCCGCTGGGCCACCTGGCTGTAGGTCTGGGCCACGTCCTGGAAGCTCCGGCTCCGCTTCACCTGGTCCATCTGGATGGTCCCGGACTGGAGTTCGATGCGGAAGCGGTTGTAGCCGCCGTAGGTGATGAGGCCGGCGGAGCGGATCACACCGGCGAACAGGGGCTGCTCCGCGCCGGTCTCATCCCGCACCATGATGACCTGCTCCCGGCCTGCCACAGCGCCTTGGAGCTGCTCCAGGGCATTCTCCCCCGCCTCGCCCTCCACCACGGCCCAGCCGTGCTCATTCACGCCCACATGGAGCTCCAGGGTCGTCAGGCGGTTGATGCACAGCGCCCCCGTCAGGCGCAGGCCGGTGTAGTCGATTGTGACCATTGTTCTCCCCCCTGTTTACTCGTCGCTGTCCTCCTGACCGCTGCGGATAATCTCAATCAGGCCGCCATATTGGCACACAAGAAAGGAGCTGGTTATCAGTGCTTCCTCCCCTTCCGGACCTATATGGGCATCCATATGGGTGCCTTCCCATTCTCCTATAATCTGAGGAACACATGGGGTCCCTGTGACTGTACCACTAGCTTCTTTACCTGTGAAACTTCCGTCAGGCCCGCGAGGAGCCTCTTTTTTTAAACACACACTCCCACCTGTCCGGTTGCTTGGGCTACTACAGACTCCAAAAGTCGTGATGTTGTATTCCGCACCCTCGGTTCCGCCTTTGCAGTCTTTCTTGAACACCAGCGGCTTTTTCAACGTGTAAACTCCATGGCATTTGGGGAGGTTCATCCGCCTGCAATGAGAACCGTACCGGCATTTCAGAAGTGCGCCGCGAACCACATAGGCATCACAGTTCTGCTGGTACTCCGCTTGATAAGCCGCCATTTGTTCTAAAATTGCCTCTTCCTTATCGTTTGACTCAGAAGACTCCCCCAAGCCTTGTCCCTCAACAGTTTTAGCAATTTCCTCTGCGGTCACATCCAGCCCATCAAACTGCATCTTGACCGCCATAGCTTGGTACATCTGCTGCTCAACTTCGTGCTCAGTTTGCATATTCGTCATGTCGGCCATCAACAATTCCTCCCATCATCCAAACTTGTCTGCATCGGTGTTATTTTTATTCCGCGGGCACCGCGCTTCAGCATACTCTCCAGCACATCCAGACGAATGACTGTGTAGAAATGGGACAGACCGGAAATATGGAATATCCCTTTCGAACTGACCCGCGACAAATCAAGCACGCCTTCTCTCAGTTCGCTGCCATCCGGAGATAAAACACTTTCCTCAGATAGACAGTCCAAGTGTGGAAGGATGGGAAGATAATAGGTCTGCTTGTTCCGATTCTCCGCATCCAGTAATATGATCTGCTTTGATATGACCTGCGGCTCATACATTTTTACAACGTCCATACATATTTTAGAAAGAAGCAGGAATGGGAAATCAACAATATCCGTAAATGTTGTATGAGCATTGGGGGAAATGTTGAGTAGTGTTCGCGCTGGAAGTTGGTGGGAAAGTCCTGGCTTGATTTTAGTCCGGTCAATCGTCCCACTCCAGTTTTGGAGTACTGGCGCATCCACATAAAGGGGATCGGTTTGTATCAAAAAATAGTTCATCCATCTGCCCTCCAAATATAAATGGGCTGCTGTTGCTCCATATAAAGTCCAACTGTAAACTGAACTTCCGGGGATAACTCCACCAAATCTCGCTTGACTTGGTCAACACTGCGCGGCAAGGCCGCTCTCAACACCTCTACTGCAAGCGCAAAGTAGTTTACCCTGTACGCTCGCTCCAATTCTTTCAATTCGTAGTCCTGTACCCGTATCATGGTTTCCCGCACCTTTTTCGCAACGGCATCCATATCCAGGCCGCCACAAGATACCAAGGTACGGAAGTCCCACTCCGATGACGCCTCGTTGTCATCAAGCATGAATCGTTCATCCCAGGCATCGACCCGAAAGGCAAGGCGATCCAGCAGCAGATAACTGTGCAAAATGGAGAAGCTGATATAGGATACAGCCCCTTTTTCTCCGGTTATTTGACGATGTTCCGCCTCTCGCAGTGCTGTCCCAACCGCGGAAGCAATTTCAGACGTGATCTGCTGGTTTTTCTGCTCCAGAGACGACATGATCTCCTTTACATCATTTACCAAATCTTCACGCAAAACATCTGCTGCAAGGGATGCCATCTGTTCCATACGTTCCATATTGGCAAACTCCTCTGTTATTCCATATGGACCTGTGCTCCGTCCAAATGAATATCATCTTCCATGGTAAGTGTCGTGTCGCCCTGTTTCAATACAATGGATTCTGGCGCGACAACCTCAATCGACTGTTCAAGGCTGGCGATCTGAACGCCTTCCTTCGCCTCAATCGTAACCGCTTTATCACTGCTGATGGTAATTCCATCTTCATCCGAGATTTCCACAGACATACCGTTGTTGTTTGTGAGACGGAGCAGGGAGGGGGTGAACAGCACTTCCTTCCCATACTTGCTTTTCAGCGATTTGTTATCCGGTGTGCTGCGGGCCTCGCCATCCGCCGGAACATGGACGGCGCTGATGATGTACCCATCCTTTTCCTTCTCATTTGGTAGATAGAGACGGACCGAGTCCCCCTCTTCCGGCATACAGTACCAGCCGGTCCCATCCGGGGAGGAGTAGACGGTAGAGTAGAGGAACCACTTCCGGTTGCTCTGAATCCCATCCGCCGCAATGTTTACCTGGACGGTATCTTTCGAGACTCCGGAGATATTGGCTTCCAATGAGGTGCCGATCATGCGCTCATTAAACTGCTTGATGGTCTGGAGCGCCGCCTTGGAGCGCAGCTTGTAGTGGTGGACCAGCTCGCGTCCGTCCAGCACACTCTCGATCTCATAGATGTAATAGGTCTGTCCCTGGAAGGGGAAACTGTCGCCGATCTCGTACACGTCCCGGCTCTCCACCTCCAGGCAGAGCGCATCCGCTTCGATCAGGGAGAGCACTTGGTTTTTCGTTTTGGTCAGATAATCCCCGGCATCCTTTCGGATGGTATAGGTGTGTTTGGATAGCTCGATATTCTGCTTTCCATCCGGGAAACCAAAATAGTAATGGATTCCCTTGGTACGGTATGCGGGCACCACCACGCTGTTGAAGTGGCTGGCCATCCGGCGGGCAAACTCCCAATCCGTTTCACGATACTGCACCACCAGGTCGCCAATCGTGCTGCCGTTGCCGATCATCATGGAGTGTCCGGCATCCTGATAGTTTTTCTCATTGTGCTTCAACACGGCGTCGTAGGTAGAGCTGCTATCCTGGAACACCCGAACATACTTCACCAAATCCTCGTAGTATGTACCGCTCACCGCCTCGACGGAAAGCCGCCGCAGGTCGCCCTCCCGCTGGATCTGAATGTCCCGCGCAACGCCGCAGCAGAGAAGATACTCCGAGCCGTCCTCCCCTACCATCGACAGCTCAACCGCGATATCCTCCATGCCTGTATTCAAAAAGTTTTCCTCGTCCTCCGGCTGAATCAACCCGCAGAACTCAAAGCGCATATGATCATTCACGCATTTTTTGATGTGGCACGACAGCGTATCCAGGGTATGGAACGGCGATAATCTCAGGCTATAGTCGCGCATATCGTTCACCTCTCTCTGTAGTTTAATTGTCCTGGTCCGACGTATCTTGGATGGAGCGGATCACCTGGAAAACGGCCTCCCGCCACGTCTCCATATCCGCGATGGCGCAGTTAAAAATCCCGTGCATCAGTTTTCCGCCAATCGAGGTCAAAAACACGATGTAGTAGATTTGCGTGTCGATCCCATGGCCCTTGAACTCAAACCAGCTCAGCATGGTTTTCCCCAGCGGTTCAGTTCCGTCTTCATAAAAGACATTGGCAGGATTGACCTTCTTCAAAATCAACTTCATACCGTCGGCAGCGGATTTCATCTGCGCCGGCTGAATCGCTTTGTCAAAGAGATTGAAGGCAAAGTTGGTGCTGCCCAGCAGATCGGTCTTGATGATCTGGGGACGCTGCTCGGAGGGATATTTCAGCCTTGCGATTTTCTGCGGCATATCCACAAAGGAAGCCGGAAGCAGGATCAACATTTTCTCCTGGAACAGCGGAGTATCCTGAAACTCGATTTTCTCCCCCTTGACAATAAGCCCATCCTTGCGGATATCCAGCTCTTTCTGGGCCTCTTTTCGACGTGCCTCTATAATTTTTTCATCTAGAAAGTCCATGCTGTCATCTCCTTGCATAAAATATTACCGGCCTTATTCAATCCTTTTATAGCACATGGTTTCAACTGTTTGCCCCAGTATAAAAAATTCAGGAATATTTAATGGGGCAAGATATATGAATGGTTTTTTCTCCAGCCTCAAGTATTGCTCCCGCAATTCCATCAAAAGCCTGCCAAGCGCATTTACCCCTATATAGGTTGGCCCTTTCTTTTCGGCCCCCCAGAAAATATCTCGGCTAGAATCCTCGACAATGTTCTTTGTTCCGGTGCCTTTAAGCAGCTCCCCAAACTTGTCCCAGTTGCATAGTAATTTTGCCCGCAAGGACCATCTCATAACTTTCACACGAACATCTTCCCAGTCTGGCCTGGTCAAACGCTGATACCGCCGACTCAGGTCTTTTGCGCACATAGGGCTGTGCTGGACAATAATGTCATGTTGTAGGGCAGGACACCTTGGAAAACGGCAAGCTTGATAAAGAGCCTCCGCCGTTAAAATTTTGGTTCCCCCAATTTTAATCGGGAATCCAGGAGCCATATTGGATAGCCCCCCAAACGCCTCATTCGTTTTTCGGAAGGCAACACAGTTTTCTACGCTGTAGGTCCGTATCTCCTTTTCATTCACCATGCGCAGGGCTCCACATTCTCATGAGCTCTTCTTGGCAGCAGGGGATACCATTTGCTCAAGGGATGCCAGTCTCCGGCATCCGCATCTCCCCACCAGTAGGCCAGCGGACAATTATTGGACATATTCATAAACGTAGCAAAATACGATCCAAGGCCAAAGGTAATTCGATTATCAAACCCCATTGGACGCATATATTGTGTTCTGTTTTGAGAGAGATTATATATTTTAAGCCCTGCTTCCATCAATTCCTGTTCCAATATTGTTCGGTTCTCTTCCGAATCAAATCTATCACTGGCTGGACGCGCGCTACTACGAAATGTAAAGAGTTTTTTGCCCGTATTATTTTCCTTTTCTTTTTTTAATGAGCAAATATATTCATCGACCAAGTCACTCTTATACTGCTTTGGACGCAAACAATCAAATGGATAATTTTCTCCATCTGAATTAATTATTTTTTTGCAATATCCTATATTAAATCCAATTTCCCGCATATCAAAGCTTTTTTGAATATTCTCCATCACCCACCATTCTCCAAAACTGTGTATAATTAAAAAGATGGACCATATCTTTGACCCTGTATGGATATGGGGCACGAGAGATGCCATATCATAAAATAATGTCCTGCCAGAGAATAAACCATCATCAAGATATATGTACATTGCTCGATCATCAATCGCCTTGTCTGTTCTTTTGATTCGGATCCCATATATCTCCTGGACAACTTTCTCCATCATATCAAGCAACTGCCGTTGGCTTTTTCCTGCCGCCTGACAATCCAGAAAGTATGCTTTTGTCATAACTTCTTCAGGATCACTCCATAGCGTCTCTGCCTTGGCAAGTTTTCTTAATTTTTTATATACTCTTTCTTCTGAGAAGTAGTAACGGTCCAAAAGTTTTTTGGTTTCCCCCAAAATAATATCTTGATTTTGGGGGAATTGCTCAATCCATCGTTCCACATGATCCCTGTTGATTTCTATTTTTAGTAAGCCGTTTTTCCGGTCATGCAACCGGTAATCGGTTATAATTTCGGCAATATCTTTACAGTCTGACATATCTATCTACTCCATCCAACCTTTTTATATATCCCTTGCCCTGTTGCTGACTGCAACCGAAATTTTTGATTGCAGAAGGCCCATCCATGCTGACGGCATAGATGGGCCCTGACGTTTTTTTATGCCGGATAGTGCATAGGCATTTTAACTTTTATACTTGACTTGACTCCTCGATGATTCTATACGAATTGGAACAGGTTATCTTCATTGCAAAATCAATCAGCTTGTCCTGTATGTAGCTGGCAACATCGTTGATTTTCAGAATAATTCTTCCGATTGCTGAACCAAAGGAAGCCGCATTTACCATTTCGCGTGCACTGCCGAATAGCGCCCCCGACGTAATCAGCATCACGAGGGCCATAATTGCCTTAACCGCCACCGCAAAAAAGATGGCCCAAAGTTCCATGATCCGAATGACGATGGCATAGCTTGCAAGAGAAAGGAGCGCCGCTTTCCGGCTGATCATGATTTTTGGCACATAGGCATCCTTTGGCACACCCTGGATCAGCAGCCTCTCGCCGTCCCGCTGCAAGCGATCTTCCAGGGCTAGAGACACCACGGCACTCCTCGCACTAACAGGCATATAGTACGGAATCTTGCTGTCCGCATAGTAGAGAGAGGGGGCACGTTGGTTTTTCAGCTCATGATTCAACAAATATCGGAGATATTGTTGTAGGCTCGGAGCAATCAGCGCATTGGAAGGGACCTCCTTTGCATGGAGGATAAACAGGACCACAACGAAGTCTCCCACCATGTTCCAGGAAAGCAGCGCAAGGAGTAATACTGTAGCCCCGCAATAGCAAATGCCGACAATAGGATCCCATGTCGCAAAAAGCGGAAGACTCGACACCAGAATATTTACGGCGGCCACTGCATAATTCTTCCACACCATCGTATCTCCCCTTTCCCACCACAGCGGGGTTCGTTCATCCTCTGCCCACTCTGACTGTGTGAAATTCTGGCTTCATTTAGAGAACAGCACCTGCCTGTGGATGTGTCTTCCATCCATAGCCAATTTTTTGTTTGCGGTTCCAACCTCTTTTACACGCCCAGCAGCGCCAGCACCCCGCCGCTGGCGAGGCTGGACAACAGCGAAGACGAGAAATCGGTGGTCAGCTGCCGGACAATATCCCGGATTTTAGGCTGGTTGCTCTCCCGAATCGCTTGTTCCAGCGCGGCAAGCTGGCTGGACAATTCTTCTGCGGACGCCAATTTCTCTCGGATAGCCCGCAATTCATTCAGGATTTCTTCCTCCTGTCCCTGGTGCGCCTGGCGCACGTTGTTTTCGTTGACCGATCCGATCAACTGTGAGTGATTGCTGACCGAGCTGTTATTGGCCGTGATATTGATATTCATATGTATCCCCCTAGTTTGTCTCCCCAGTCTTACTGACGGGGCTCCGTTTTGTTGATGTTGATGGCCCCGATCACAGTGCCGCCTTGATCGGCCGAACTGTTGGATACCTCAACATTCAAATTGGAGCGGTCCTCCACATGGCAGTTTTGGATATCAATACGAATATCCCTGTTTTTGGCCCGATAGTCGTCATCCTCAAAAATATTGGCAAATACATCGAGAACCTGATTCAAAAACTCTTTATTCTCGAATAACAGCGAAAACATACGTCCAGAGTTTAGCTGGATGTTTAGATACTTATATTTTTTCGTCTTTTGATTCTCGGTGTACCAGGCCCAGATCACAAATATGCCCAGTGCCAGGCACAGAAGCCCTGCCCACCAGATAAACGGCAGCAGAATGACGCCGATCACGCTCATAACGATCGCCCACACCGGCAGCGCCGTCTGCTGAAAATTGGATGTACTGATCAACGAGATGTTGCTGATCTGTATGACCACATCCTCCCACCTCAGCAGGTGCCCTACGATGGAAAGACGCTGCGTCTTGACCTGTTTTTCCTTGCTGTTTGCCCCAAGGCTGTTTTGCAGTAATGTACCAAATTGATTTTGCTCCATCTCTGTCATCCTCTCTCTTTTCTCTTCAATGAATACGTACCTTTTCTAGCTGAGATTGGCAACCTCCTGCCGCCGCCCGGGGTTTCCGGGATAGAACAGATCGTCAAAAATCATACTGCTTTCCTCCTATAAATTTTCGTAATATTATGCAACAGGCATCATATGTCCGTTTGCATCGTAGTTGTTACCCGGGAGCACCTGTCCCTCCGGACTGAGCACGGTGAGCACGCGCCCCTGGGCGTCGTAGGTAAACTGGAGGCCCACGCCCCCGTCCGTCTGGGTATCGTCGCTTCGGAAAGGTCAAGGGCGACCGGGAGTTTCCCACGCCCCCGTCCGTCTGGGTATCGTACTCGTTGGGACAGATCAGCCGTACCACTTTATTCAAAAACTCGTTGCGCCAAAGCAAGTTTTTAAAAAATCGTTGAAATTTTCAAATCGAATATGTCCGTGCAAGTGAAGCAGCTTCTTTTCATCCACAATATTTTCCATATCGCTATAATCATCATCATCTGCAAAAGCAAAAATTTTTCCGCTTTTACAATCTAGACACCACCATTCGTAATCGTCCCTGATTGCTATCAAAATGTAACCCAAATCACTTAAAAGTTTAATCGGTTCTAGGTACATATCTCTTTCAAAGTCACTCATTTCGCTATTATAAAGCATAAGCGGTAACTGTAAGTCTACAATCTCATTTTCACCATCCTCATAATAATCGCATTCTATTTCACACAGCAAGGTTGCATAGCTCTTGAGGAAAGTCCTAAAATCGTCAGGTAAATGAACATTCCACTTCTTTTCATACTGCAGCAGGCGGTCATCTGTCACCGACGAATCAAGAATTTTCCAAGTTAGCTTATTTCCATATTTTTCATTTAGCTTCTCTAATTCTGGAATGGACAAAAATTCAGGAATCTCATCCCACTCCTTTATTTGTTCAGGATGTAAATAGTTCTTAGAGACTAAAATGCCATGATAATCTTCTTCATCCACACTCATGGAGAATTTTTTATCAAAATCATATTGTTGTAAACTGGTGATAATCTCAGAAAGATTTCTTTTATCCGGATAGGTATTAAAAAAAAGCTGGTAATAGTTTAAGACATCAGATTTTTTTAACATAAATAGACTCCTTTAATGAAACTTTCTATTTTTGCGAAATAATCATCATAACTAAATTTACTCTAGTTTCATCTGTTAAAAGCAGTTGGACATCACTGATGAAAGATATAAATATAATTACTTCCCGTTATATATTGCTCTTGGAGACACAGCTAATTCTAATTCAGATATTCGTAACCCTGCTGGCAACGCGTTTCGGCCAACAAAAATTCCCTCACCAGTAATAACTTTAACGTGCTCATCTGCCCATAAATTTAAGCGCTTTTTAAATTCGCCTAAAGTTTGGCTTTCTTTCATCATAGCAATAATTTGATTGTGAGCTGATGTGCTACTCTCCCAACCATGCCGCCCACTGCGAACAACTCCGTCAGCACCAATAATATTTATAAAATATGTTTTTTTAGTAGGTGTTGTCCACTGCCAAATTTCTTCGGCTGTTACTCCCCATCCTCTGGAAATCGCTGCCTGAGATACAGGGAGCCATTCATGCATTTGTCCTCCATTACGCAAACCTGTTGTAATTCTCTCTTTCAAACTAGCAATAGCCATTGCTTCTTCGACTTCCATTTTTGTTGCATTATTATACCATTCTGCAAATGCTTTTAGATCATCTTCACTAAGCTTCCTCCTGTGCCCACTCGGATCAACATAGTAAACCGGGTTATTCGCACAGTACGCATACAGGTTAAGCCCGTCACCCCGGTAGGTATCCTCCTGGGTGAAGCGACCAATGACCGGGTTATAGAACCGTGCACGCAGGTAATACTGCTGGGTAATGGGGTCGATCTGCTGGCCGTAGTAGGTGAAGCGGTTGGGGACGGCCTCCTCCT
>ERZ1643246.3116-NODE-3116-length-14725-cov-4.755147_pt1 | contig 14725 bp, 14 predicted proteins | sample MGYA00579265_ERZ1643246 | MGnify/ENA primary metagenome ERZ1643246 (study PRJEB29033, sample SAMEA4952261) | chicken gut metagenome | biome: Broiler Chicken; feature: Gastrointestinal Tract; material: Caecum | place: Ireland | collected 2018 | study: Broiler... | reverse complement strand
CTCGATAAGTTGCAATAACTTAGTCAAACTTGCGATGAGTTTTTCAACTCACCAATACTAGGTAAATGCGTATAAAAAGCGATATCCTTATCGGATATCGCTGATGTTCATTCGACGAAACAGAACTTCTCTAGCTTTTTGTTCCAGCGTGTCATCCAGCGGTGTCAGCATCTCTATCGTCAGCTGCGGATGGTGGCGGCGCAAAGCCTTGACGATCATAAAATCTGCGATCCTTGGATTTTTTGGCAACAGAGGACCATGTAGATAGGTACCAAAGACCTGCCCGTTGTAAAAGCCTTCGATCCCTTCAGTGAAGTTGTTGCCATAACCGCTGAGCACCCGTCCCAGCGGATGCTTGACATTGCAGGTCTGTCCGCCGTGGTTTTCAAATCCGACGGCGATCATCCGTTCACCGTCCAGCTCACATTCGATGGCGATGTTGCCGATGCAGCGGGTACCGTCTTTCCCCGTATCCGTGTAATAATCAAAAAACTGCAGACCGTTGATCTTGCTGCCGTCCGCCGCAATGTAATACTGGCCAAAGAGCTGATAACCGCCACACACCAGAAAGATAAAGGAACCGCTGTCCATCGCTTTCTGAATGTTGTCTCTGCGTGAGAGCAGATCGTCGATCAGCATCATCTGTTCCCGGTCAGCGCCTCCGCCTAAAAAGATGAGATCATACGAAGCGAGGTCGCAGGATTCGCCGATGCCGCAGGTATCGATCCCCACATCGATCCCCCGCTGCTCGCATCGTCTTTGCAGCACCATCATATTGCCCTTGTCACCGTAAAGATCCATGATATCATGATACATCCATACGATTTTCAGTTTGTATCCATTCATCATCTTACCCTCCTGCAGATCGCATTGCGCGTCGGTAACAAAGCGGTATAGGTCGCGATCGCGAACAGCGTGCAGTCTGGGATCGACAGCAGCTGATCGATCGCTTCCTGCAGATCTTCTACGACCGTGATCGCTCCTGTATGCCCCTCATAGCGAAGCCGAAGCGCCATATCATAGGCGCGTGTACCGCTGCACAGCAGCGCTCGGGTATCACCGCTGAGGATCTTTTCAAAATGCGTGTCGTAGATCCAGGAGACGTCGGTGCCATCCTGGTCGTGATCGTTGAGAACGATCAGCACGGCCTTGGGCTCCGGATGGCTCTCGATGACCTTCATCACCTCGTTGGCGCCGGTCGGATTCTTTACCAGGTTCAGGATGCAGGTCTTTCCCTCAAAGTCGAAGTGCTCGTTTCTTCCCCACGGCTGGACCGCATGGTCCAAAACACTTCGAACCTGTGCCGGATCCAGTGAAAATACATGAGCAACAGCACACAGGGCCGCACAGTTATAGATGGCATAGAGGCCATCCTGCGCTGCGGTAAAGCGCTCCTGTTTCCAGGAAAACTGACGATGTTCCAGGTCGATGTCCGTCAGACACACATCCGCAGAAGGAGTCGCAAAGGCACAGTTCGAACAGTGAAATTCACCAATGTGTGAATACTGGAAGTAGGTATATTTCAGACGGCTTCCACAGCGCGGGCAGAACTTTCCCTCGCTCGCCTCTGCGGTCGTCTCACTGCTGGATCCGCAACGATCGACCGCAAAGTAGCAGGTGTTTGCCTTTGGTGCGTGGTCGGCCAGTCGGACGACATTGGGGTCATTGGCGTTCAGGATGAGCGTTCCCTCGTAATCCGGAAGCACGTTTTCGATCGTTTCGATCAGCTGTTCCATCTCTCTGGCACGATCGAGCTGATCGCGGAAAAAATTGGTAACGACGAAGGCATTGACCTTCAACTGCGGCAGCAGATGCCGTACATTGAGCTCATCGACCTCCAGGACCATCGCGTCCGCCTTCACCCGTCCGCCAAGCGTGGTATGCGTCAGGATCGTCGTTGCGATGCCCGCACGCATGTTGTCGCCCCGTCGGTTGGAGATCACCCGTCTGCCCGATCGCTCAAACAAGTCAGCGATCAGGTTGCTCGTCGAAGTCTTTCCATTCGTTCCGGTCACCATGACGATCACACCGTCAAATTTCAGTTTGGACAGTACATTGCCATCCAGTTTCAGGCCGATCTGTCCCGGCAGGCTGCCGCCGCGATGGACGATGGACAGCAGCGCCTTGATGATGCGGGTAGCCGCGATCGATAATCCTCTCATCAATATCCCCCTATTCTCAGATCATGCAGATTCGTATTTTAAGGAATGCCTATTCATTATACAATTTTATATATGATTCAACAACGGAATTTGTTCAACTTCTGCCGATGACAGAAAAAGAGATGCCGTTCTGACACCCCTTTTCCTCTATAACCCGGAAAGTGAAGTACCTTTCTCTGGACTTCCTGACCTCCTGTATCTCTCACCAACGGATCAGTTTCATCCATTTCCTTCTCTTTCCGTCTCAATATCGATGTTCGCTCTTCTGCGCTCAGCGATAGGAGGAAATCTTCTTCATCATCCTGCAATTATGATCCCAGATGAATGCCTTTCCTCTCCTATCACATGGATCCGATATTGAGTTTGAACAACACCTCTGCTGCCTCGCTCTGCCTCTCTGGCAGACATCTTATGTCCTTTACACTTCCAGAAACAGCCCCTGAGGCGTTGTGTTATAAGCCTTTCCTTTGGCACTCTTATCATAGCACAAATTCAGGAAAGCGCATCCATTTTGGAAGATCCGGTCTCTTTTCTGGCAAATCCGGTCATCATTGACGGATCGTATAGACCGGCAGGACCAGCGGCTGCTTTTCCGGCTGCAGCGATTCATAAAAAGACAGCACCTGCAGACACGCGCTCAGATGAAAGAAAAACTCCTCGACATCTTCATGGACCCGTCCCCCCCTGGTGACGGATCGTACGCAGCTGCGGCAGACACTCCTTTGCGTCAGCGGCCAGAATATGCAGGTAGTATGCACCCAGCTTCTGTGCATTCCGTGCACTTCCCGTACCGTCATAACGCTCAATCAGATCGTATAGAGCGTTAAAATCGCTGTCGTTGATGTAGCAGTCCCCTTCGATGCTCACCTTTGCCCGTTCGAGCATGTCGAGCAGCAGCTCGATCACCTCAGGCTCTACATTTTGATAGTATGCCTTCGTAAAGGCCAGCATGTAGCTGAGTTTCTGCACGGAACGTTCATATTCGCCGACAGCCCTCTCTGCCTGCAAAGTGAATGACCGCTCGTGGCTCTCCTTCATATGTATCCCCTCTTCGTATCTAAAGCATGTTCATCATTTCTCTCGAAATCCTGACTTATTATGGCACATCACCCCTCAAATGTCCATCTTTTTTTCGTGTCTGACGCTCCATCCCGCATCATTTGTCGCAGCCCTCCATCAGACGATCATTTCCAGATGATCTGGTACATGACAGCGGCATGCGCTGTGGAATACAGATGGGTGATAATGTAACCGCCGGTTCCTCCTGTTTCCAGGAGGTGCTCCATCAGTTCTTTTTGATCGACGGCATCTGCCTCCTCTTTCGTATAAAAGAACCGCGCATCGTTGGGAGAACCGCTCGTCGACTCTCTTAACCAGACGCTCGCTCCCGGAAACAGGATCTCGACCGATCCGGGCGATCCGTTGTTGTCCAGCGGATTGATCAGGTTTCCGTTTCGGTCGTAGTATGCATCTGAATCGACAGACGCCGGATCGCGGTGCCCTCCTGATGAAGAGGAACTGTCTCCCGCACTGGAAGGCGTGTCCGGCGTTTGGTTTCCCGGTGTACCGCTTTGCGATCCAGCATCGTTTGCGGTCGACGGCTGTGTAGACGGTGTGCGCTCCGCAGAGGAAGCGTTCGATTTTGCGTCATCCTCGCTCGTGGTGTCGGTCTCATCCACAAGGAGTGCTGCCATGGTCTGCCCATCCACGGAAGGTGCCCACGCTGTGTGCAGCACACCGGCCTTTCCTCGGCTTTCGACAAACAGGAAGACAGCGAGGAGCACCACACTGACGACCAGCAGGCACAGAGCGACCCATACTGCTTTTCGTCCGCTTTTCATCATCCGAACCCTTTTTCCCTTCGTTTGCGCCTCATCTCAGGACAGTGCGATGTCTTCGATCAGATGATCGACTGCCGGCTGAATGAGCGCATCGATGGACAGCTGTGTACGGGCGTCGTAGCTGCTGTCCTCACGGATGTTCATGATCGCTTCAGTCATCGGCAGCTCACCATAGAGCGTCAGATCGTTTTCCTTCAGGAAATCGTCCATATCGCTCGTATGATACAGACGGATGGTCTCGCTGCAGTTCGGACACTGGATATAGCTCATGTTTTCGACCACGCCCAGCACGCGGATCTTCAGCTGGCGACACATGTTGACCGCTTTGGAGACGATCATGGACACCATCGGCTGCGGCGTGGAGACCATGATGACGCCATTCACCGGGATGGACTGCAGCACGGTCAGCGCCACATCGCCGGTTCCCGGCGGCATGTCGATGAGCAGCACATCCAGTTCGCCCCAGACGACGTCGGTATAAAACTGCTTGACCGCGTTGGCGACGATCGGTCCTCTCCAGACCACCGGCTGGTTTTCATCTTCCATCAGAAAGTTGAGCGACATGCACTTGATGCCCTCTTCGCTGATGACCGGTTCGATCGCATCGTTGCTGCCATAGGCCTGCTCGTTTTCCAGAGCCAGCAGGCGAGGAATGCTGGGACCGGTAATATCCGCATCCATGATGCCGACCTTATAGCCGCGTCGGGCCAGGTCTTTGGCAAACAGGACGGTCACGCTGGATTTCCCGACACCGCCTTTCCCGCTCATCACGCCGATGATGTGGCGGATCTTATTGTTGGGATTGTTGACGATCCCGCAGGAAGCAGCGCTCTTCCCGCAATTACCCTTGCTTGGACAACCTTCACAACTCATAAAATGATATCCTCTCTTTCTTATTCTGTAACGGCCGGCAAAGACGATCAATCTTGCCGCCATATTCGGATGCGTCTGCCATGAAACAACAGAGCTGGCTGCGTTTGATGACGCAATGCCCGGTCAATGGAGCTTCACTGGATGCATCGCTCATGACTGTTCCTCTTTCGCAAGCGGATGAAACGTATCATACGCCTGTCGCAGACGTCGCCCCTGCACATGTGTATAGATCTGTGTCGTCTGGATGTCGCTGTGTCCCAGCAATTCCTGAACGACACGAAGATCCGCTCCGCCATCCAGCAGATGCGTCGCAAAGCTGTGGCGGAAGCTGTGTGCGGAATATGCGGTGCTCATCCCCAGCGACTGCAGCGTCCGCTTGATCATCTGATGGACGTACTGACGCGTCAGCGGATGTCCGAGATGATTGATGAACACATAAGGGGAACGGGTCTGTTCCCATTGCGGACGAACGTATTGCAGATACTGAAGAAGTGCCTGTATGCCCTCTTCATGCAGAGGAACCATCCGTTCCTTGCTTCCCTTGCCGATGACACGCACGAGTCCCTGCTTGAGATGCAGCTGCTGCAGCCGCAGCTCACAGCATTCGCTCACTCGCAGCCCGCAGCCATACAGCACTTCGAGGATCGCCTTGTGAAAGACATCCGCATCGCTGCCTCCAAAGCTCGCAAGGAGCCTCTGGATCTCTTTTTCATTTAAAAAGCGCGGCAGATGCGCCTGCTTCTTCGTTCCCTTGATGAACCGCGTCGGGTCCAGCAGACGAGGGCGTTCCTGCGATAAGAACCGATGAAACGAGCGCAGGGAGGAGAGATAGCGGTTTACGGTCGCCGCTTTGTAATCTTCCCTTAGCTCCAGCAGAAAGTCTTGTACGTTTCCCTCGGTAATGTCCTCCACCACATGAATGTCCAGCTGATCGAGGTAGGCCGCATAATGTGACAGATCACGCAAATAGGAGTCGATGGTACGAACGGACTTGTGTTCGACCATCGTCAGATGATAGCGATATTCCTCGATGGCTTCCGACAGTTCCATGCACGTTCCTCCTTCTGCATGTATTATTCTACCACAAAATATCGTTCCTGTTTACCTTGTGTGCACAAAGAAAAGCAGCATATCTCTATGCTGCAGGCATCGTTACCGATCCGGTTCATACTGCGTGAACGTTCCATCCGGCCGCAGGAGGATGGGGTGTGGCAGCCGACAGTGCGGTGCAGCGCCCAGCACGGCCTCGATCAGCACGCTGACGGCTAATTCCTTGCGAAGATCATAGACCAGCTGCAGCGTCTTGATCTCCAGGCGGTTGTTTCGACATTCCATAACGATATCCGCCAGCCGTTCGCTGCGATGCACCATATACAGCCGGCCGTTTTCCTTCAAAGCGCGAGCAGCACCGGAAAGCAGGCGGTCCAGCGGCAGAAATAGCTCATGACGGGCGATCGAACGCGGGGTGGCCGCCACCTCCCCATGGTGGCCCATCGGAAAGAACGGCGGATTGCAGACGACGACGTCAAACCCCTGCAGATCCATCTCGCAGAAGTCCCCGCAGAGGATCTGTGCATGGGAGATGCCATGCTCCTTCAGGTTGCGTTCGGCCAGCTGACAGGCATCCGCCTGGATGTCCACTCCACACAGAAACGAAGGTGAAAACTGTTCGGCACACAATAGGAGCGCCCCGTTGTTCGTACCGATGTCGAGCACTCGCTCCCCTGCCCGGACCTTCATGAAATGGGCCAGCTGCGCGGTGTCTGTATTGATGCGAAACATATCGCTTCGCTGCCAGAGATGGATGTCTGTTCCGGCGATGTAATCATACGTGTATCGTTGTGTCTTCATGCTTCCATTATACACGATTTCAGATCAGATTGAACAGCTTGATGAATTCGATGCCCAAAGTGGCCTTCAGATACGAACCGGCCAGCACCAGCAGGAAACAGATGAAGATGTCGTTGAGCAGATTGTTCATCAGCTTTCGCAGATCCAGCTTTTCACGATTGGTCGTGCTGTAACAGATGTACATCGAGCACTGGATCGCACTGGCGCTGATCAGGTAGAGCGCGAGCACGTCGAAGAACACCTGCGGAACCAGCGTGAGAAAGATGCCGAGCAGTCCTTTGAACTGATAGGTACAGATAAAGAGCGCACAGGAAAAACCGATCTGGACCCCTTTGGTGAAAACGATGAAGCTGATGATGGGGATCCCGGCCAGGCTGGTCCCAAACAGGAAGACGATGACGATCAATACGATGCCCAGGAAGAACTGATTGATGAAAAAGCGGTATGCCTCCACATCTTCTCCTACCGTCGTTAACAGGCTGGACAGACTTTCGATGTCGGACGCTTCGATGAAGCGGGAACCGATACAGCCCATCACGAAGCCGCTGACGACCAGGATCGTGATGAATATGTACACATGATGATATTTATGGATAAAGGAAGAACGATGCTTGTATCTGCGCTTCAATGGATTCACCTCACTGTACTATATGCGCATGAAAAAAACGATACCACCGGTATCGTTCGTAAAAATCAGTGCGGTTTCGACTTTTTGGCATGGGCGGCCGTCGTGAGGTTGGCATCCGGCATCAATCCATTGAGACGGTCGAGGACGGCCTCGATCGAATTGGTCGGTGCTGTCTCGAAGACGCTGTACTGTGTGATGATGTCCTTATGGTCCTTCAATGATCCCAGATGGATGCCCAGATGGCGGACCGGATCTCCATTGTAGTTGTTGTCAAACAGCATCATCGCGTGTTCGTAGATCACCCTTGCATCGTTGGTGTAGTCCGCCAGCGTCGTACTGCGGATCACATTGCGAAAATCGCTGTAACGGATGCTGGCAGAGACCAGTTTCCCCTTGACGTGATCGTTGACCGCCCGCTGACTGAGACGGGCCGCCAGCCTTCGCAGGACCGCGCTCATCTCCTGATAGTCCTCGATGTCCTCATCCAGCGTCGTGGACTGAGAGATAGACTGCACGCTCGTGGTAAAGCTGAGCCGGTTGGATCCGTTGCCTCTGGCGTTCTGGATCATGGTATAGGCATGCTTCCCCAGCAGCCGCAGGATCAGTGCTTCGTTTTTCGGGTCTGCGACGTCTCCGATCGTCCAGATGCCCGCCTTCTGCAGCTGCGGGACGCTCTTTTTCCCGATGCCGAACATCTCCTCGATGCCCAAAGGCCACAGCTTTTTGGCGATTTCCTGTTTGCGCAGGATGGTGATGCCCAGCGGCTTTCGCATATCGCTGGCCATCTTCGCCAGAAACTTGTTGGGCGCCACACCGATGCTGACAGGCAGACGCAGCTCATCCTGCAGACCCTGCTGGATCTGCCAGGCAAGGTCCATCGGCCGGCGATAGCGCCGGATGACCTCGGTCACATCCATATAGCCTTCATCGATGCTGGCCGGTTCCACGTAAGGGGTAAAGCGGCGCAGATAGTCAAAGAAGCGGCCGCTCAGTTCCTCATACCATTGGTAATCACCGGCGACCACGATCAGATCCGGACACCGCTTCATCGCTTCGTGCAGCGGCATGGCGCTGTGTACGCCATAGGCGCGTGCCTCATAGCTGGCTGTCGATACGACGCTGCGCCGGGTCAGTCCCGCCACGGCGATCGGCTGTCCGATCAGCGCGGAATTCTTCAACAGCTCCGCACTGGCATAATATGCGTTGATATCCACATGAAAGATCACTCTTGCGGCCACATCTGATTCCCCCACTCACAGATGGAACCATTATAGCACAGAATGTGATTCAGCGATACTGCGGCACAAATACTTTTTTGTTTTTCAGACGGTGTTCCAGACGCAGCTTATCTGCGATCATCGCGATGAATTCTGAATTGGTCGGCTTTGCCTTGGAGGCCGAGATCGTATAACCGAAGATCTCATCGATGGCATCGATGTTGCCGCGGTTCCACGCGACCTCGATCGCATGCCGGATGGCCCGTTCCACCCGACTGGCGGTCGTTTCGTATTTGCGGGCGATCTCCGGATAGAGCACCTTGGTGATCTGACCGAGAAAGTCAACGTTCAGATATGTCTCCAGGATGGCGGTACGCAGATACATGTAGCCCTTGATGTGCGCCGGAATGCCGACCTCGTGCAGCAGCGATGTGATCTCGCTTTCCAGTTCCAGCTTCTGCATGCGCTGGCGTTCTTCCTCATCGAGATTGACCTGTACCAGCGCATCCTTGACGGCGCTCTTGGCGTGAAATCCGCAGATGACGCGCAGCCGCTGTTCGAGCGACTGCAGTTCAAAAGGCTTCATCAGTATGTAATCAACGTCATATTGCTGGATCTGTGAGATGATGAAATCATTCAGGATCGGGGTCGTGCACAGGATGTGCTGTACGCGGATCGCGTGTTTTTTCAGATTGGACAGCACCTCCATGCCATCCATGCCAGGCATGATCAGATCGAGGATGAGGACATCGATCGTATGTCCGTTCAGTTCATGCAGGCACTGCTCCCCGTTGGAGGCACTGCCGATGACCTCAAAGAGGTGACTGTTCTTCAGATTGTTCTTCATTTTTTGGATCATTTCCTGGCTGTCATCCACCAGGTAGATCTGCAGCTTCTTTTCCATTTCTTTCCAACTCCTCAAGTTTCATTATAGTGGAGGGAAAAGCGAATCCTGTCGAAGAAGGATGAATTTCATTCAACGGCTTTCGGAAAAAGAAGAAGAATCGACCAATTCAGAGCGAATCAGCAGAAAATGCCGTCGAATCGTCGCTTTTGGTCGAATTAAGACGAACGGGTATGCGCCAGCATATATTCGATGAAAACGCCATATCCCTGCGTGGGCGCATCGGTGACGACATGGGTAACGGCACCGATGATCTTGCCGTTTTGAACGATCGGGGAGCCGCTCATGCCCTGGATGATCCCGCCGCTGGCAGCGATCAGCGCATCGTCGCTCACTTCAAAAGCGATCCCTTTCATATGGTCCTGGGTGCTGGGATGCAGTCCGGTGATCTCGATCGTATAGGATTCGATGTGGTCGCCATCCAGAACGGTGTAGATCTCTGCTTCCCCGAGCGTCACCTCATCGACGGTTGCCCATTCCAGCTGTGTGGTCGTCTCTGGCAGAGCGGTATACGCACCATAGATCCCGATCGGAGTATTCTGGTCGATCGTTCCGATCGCCTCGTCATATGCGATATCTGCCTGCTTGGCACCGGCATTCGAGGGTTGTGCCTTCGTAAAGGAGACGATCTGCGCATCATAGAGATCTCCCTGTATCTCGCTGTCCACCTGTTCGATCGCATGCCCCAGCGCACCATAGCGTTTCGTCGTCGTATCATAGTAGGTCATCGTTCCTACCCCGCTCATGCTTTCCTTGATGTACAAGCCGCAGGTGACCGTGTGACGTTCGTCATCGTATACGCTTTGCATCGTCGTATCGATCGTCTGTCCTTCTCGCTGGATCGTGACGTCGATCGTGTTGACGGACTTTTGGTGCGTGCGCAGGATCGCATAAAAGCTCTGCAGATCACTGACGGGGCGATGATCCAGGGCAGTGATGATGTCGCCGGGGCGAAAGGTATCCGCCGGATCGATGGATGCGCTGATCTGATACGTGCCGCTGACATAGACTCCTTCATAATCGATCTCGATGCCGACACTGTTTCCGCCCAGGATCAGTTCATCCTGTGCCTGAACGCTGATCGGACAAAGACAGAGCAGGACGGCACAGAGGACATACAGGCCACGCTTCATAAAAAAACACCTCCTAAGAGGTATTTTGGCAAAGCGCGGTCGAAGCTACACACAGAAAATATTACCTGCGCGCAGCGGCATACAGTTCTCTGGCCGCCTGCAGCGATGCTTCGCTTTGCGAGCTGGATGCGATCGCGGCCAGTTCGCGGATGCGCTCTTCTTCGCTGAGGCTGTGGATCGAGGTCGTCGTCAGAGAGCCGTCGTCCTGCTTGCTGACGAGCAGGTGATGATCGCCACTGGCTGCGACCTGTGCCAGATGCGTGACACAGAACACCTGGATGTCTTCGCTGAGCAGCTGCATCTTCTTGCCGATGGCGAGGGCGACCACACCGCTGACTCCGGTATCGATCTCATCGAAGATGACCGTACGGATGCCCTGCAGTCTGGTGAAGATGCACTTGAGGCCCAGCATCAGACGGGAAAGCTCACCGCCGGAGGCGCTTTTCTGCAGCGGCGTGAATACACCGGAACGGTTCATGGACACCTGAAATTCGACCCGGTCATTTCCATGCACACTGTCCTGCGATGGCAGGATGGCAATGTGAAAACGGGCATGTTCCAGCAACAGATCTGACAGCTGTGCATTGACGGCACGCTCCAGCAACAGCGCGCTCTGCATGCGATGCTCGTGCAGCTCGCTGCTGGATCGTTCATAGCGTTCCTTCTTTTCCGCCAGCTCCTTCTCTTTTCGTTCCAGGTAGTCCTGACGATGCAGGATGCGGTCGATCTTCTCTTCGACCTCGTTTCGATACTGGTAGACGGCTGCATAAGAGCCGCCGTACTTGCGATACAGACGGTGATACAGGAAGATGCGCTCCTGCTTCCGGTTCAGTGTTTCTTCGTCAAATTCACTGTTTTCCAGGGCGCTGTGAAGCGCTGAAAGCGTCTCTTCGATCTGATAGTAGGCATCGAGCAGTTCCTGGTGGATGGACGTGTACGGCTCGATATCGCTGATGCTTTCCAGGGCGTGAGCCGCCTCATACAAAGACGGATTGCTTCCGTGTTCTCCATCCAGCAGTTCCAGCGCAGCGGCCGCCTGTTTCTGGATCGTCTCATGGCGGCTCATCGCACGCACCTCTTCTTCCAGGGAGGAAAGCTCATCTTCCTGGATCTGCGCATCATCGATCTCATTGAGGATGGCCGTCAGTTCGTCAAGATCATCGCTGTTATAGCGTTCCTGGAGGGCATCATCGATCTCTCTGCGCAGCCGGTCATAGTCCTGATAGGCCTCGTTGACCTCGTGGAGCAGCGCATCGTTTCGATCGTATCGGTCCAGCAGGGACAAGTGATAGCGCGGCTGCAGCAGATACTGGTTGTCGTGCTGCGAGTGGATGTCGACCAGTCCGCTCATCAGCTCTCTCAAAAAGGCAGCGGTACAGGTACGCTGCGCGATCCGGATCGTGCTCTTTCCCTCTGCGCTGATCTCACGGGATACGATCAGATCTTCCCCGTCCAGATCAAATCCCTGTTCTCGCAGGAGCGCATTGGCACGCGCATCATCGTGAATGTCGAAAACGCCTTCGATGACTGCTTTCGCGCAGCCTTTTTTGACATAATTGGCCGATGCACGCTCCCCGCACAGCAGCGAGATGGCATCGATCAGCAGCGATTTACCGGCACCGGTCTCGCCGGTGAACACGCTCATGCCATCGCTGAAATCCAGTGCGACCTGATCGATCAGCACGAAGTTTTTTACATAGATGTGTGTCAGCAATTCCCTTCACCTCCATCGTCGTCCGTTTCTGTCACCATTATAGCATTGTTTTTGATTCATTTCATGTTTGACGGCCTGTTGCGGACGATCGCGCGCAGATCATGGGTGATCGTTCGCTGTTCATCGGTGAGATGCATCAGGAATTCCTGATTGCCGTCCCTGCCGCGGATGGAGCTGGATGTCAGATGGCGCACACAATAGCCCATCGAACCCGCTTCCTGTATGACCGATTCCAGCACCCGCACCAGCACGTTGGCATCCTTGACGATGCCATGTTTATTGAGACAGGCGCTGCCCGCTTCAAACTGTGGTTTGACAAGGACCAGCGTCTCCACGTTGGCAAACTGCGCATGCAGCGCTCGCAGCGCAGTGACACAGGAGAGAAAGGAAACATCCATGCAGATGAAATCGATCGGATCCGCAAACCATTCTTTCCGAACATCGCGCACGTTGCGCCCTTCCAAGCTCACACAGCGCGGATCGCTCTTCAGCGAAGGATGCAGCTGGTCATGGCCGACATCCAGCGCATAGACCTTTCGCGCGCCCCGCTTCAGACAGACATCGGTGAATCCGCCGGTGCTGGCACCGACATCGAGCACACAGCGATCGCGCAGGTCGATCCCAAACGCATCCAGCACATCAAACATCTTTTTGCCGGCACGGGAGACAAATTCGTGCTCCTTGGCGGCCACTTCGATCACATCCTGTTCGCTGACCTCATAGCTGTTTTTGAGCACGACCTTCCCATTGACACGGACCCGCCCTTCCTGTATGGCGTCCTGCGCCTTTGCACGGGAGGAGAATGCCTCCGTCAGCAGCCATTTGTCTAATCGCATGCGAGCAGCTCCTCGATCGTGGAGAAAAGGCTGTTGATGTCGATGTGCTCTGCCTTGCGCAGCTGGGCGATGCTGCCCTGTTCGACGAAGTGGTCACCGATCCCCATCCGGATCAGATGCCGGTCGATCTGATGATCGTTGATGTACTGCAAGATCGCACTGGACAGCCCCCCATCGAGCATATCGCTTTCATACAGGATGATGGGGATCGGCCGATAGAGGATCTGATCGAGCATCTTCTCATCCAGCGGTTTAAAATAGCGGGCGTTGACCACTTCGATCGCAAACTGATTTGCCAGCGCCTTTTCGCGGATGCGGTCGACATCTCCGCCATAGGTGATGACACACACCTTTGGATCACCGTCTGTGCACCATCGCTCCCAGGTACCGAGCGGTGCCTGTACCTCTCCTTTGGTGTATGGGACATTTCCGCGCGGATAACGAATGCAGAACGGATGCTCCTGAGCAAACGCTTCCCGCAGCAGCGCACGGGCCTCATCCGCATCTTTGGGCTGTGAGAGGATGAGATTGGGGATCGCGTGCAGCATGCTGATGTCAAAGACGCCATGATGGGTCGCACCATCCTCGCCGACCAGACCGCAACGATCGATGCCGATCACCACCGGCAGATCCATGCGGGCGATGTCATGATTGACGGAATCATAGGCTCGCTGCAAGAATGAAGAATATACGGAGAGGAACGGACGTTTGCCGGATGCCGCCAGCGCAGCCGCAAAAGTGGCGGCGTGCTCTTCAGCGATCCCGCAGTCGAAAAAGCGGTTGGGAAACTCCCTTGCAAAGTTATCCAGCTTGGATCCGCTCTTCATCGCCGGTGTGATCGCAATGATGTCCCGGTCGTTTCGCGCCAGATCACAGACGATGCGGGAGATGACCTCGCTCCAGCTGCAGTGTCCCGCAGGCACCCTGGCCAACGGCTGCCCGCTGGCCGGATCAAACTGAGAAACCCCATGCCATTTGCCGTCCTTATCGTTTTCCGCATACGGATATCCTTTTCCCTTTTTGGTCAGCACATGGACGACGATCGGTCCGCGGTGATGCTTCAGCGACTGCAGGACCTTGATCAGCGCTGGCAGATCATGCCCGTTGATCGGACCGATGTAATCCAGGTTGAACTCACCGAAGATCGATGTGTTGACCACATTGTCTTTGATCGCATTCTTGACGTTTTTCATGCCTTTGAGGACGCTGCGTCCGACCTTGGTACCGGAAAGCCCCTGTTCCAGATCGCTTTTCAGCGTCGTATATGGGCGACTGGTGCGCAGTTTGGTAAAGGCGACATCCATCGCGCCGACATTGCGTGAGATCGACATCGAATTATCATTGAACAGGATGATCATGTTGCGCTGTTCCCCGCCGATCTGATTGAGTGCCTCCATCGACATGCCGCTGGCCATCGCTCCATCACCGATGACCGGGATCACCTGGTAATCTTCTCCGTTGAGGTCCCTCGCGATGGCCATGCCCAGCGCAGCGGAGAGCGAAGTGGAAGAGTGCCCGGCCTCCCAGCAGTCATATTCGCTCTCATAATGCTTTTGAAAACCGGAA
>ERZ1643246.3114-NODE-3114-length-14728-cov-9.937027_pt1 | contig 14728 bp, 9 predicted proteins | sample MGYA00579265_ERZ1643246 | MGnify/ENA primary metagenome ERZ1643246 (study PRJEB29033, sample SAMEA4952261) | chicken gut metagenome | biome: Broiler Chicken; feature: Gastrointestinal Tract; material: Caecum | place: Ireland | collected 2018 | study: Broiler... | reverse complement strand
TAGATAACGTCTAGTGAGGGAAACCTTAAGGAAAGTGCAACAGAAAATAACCGCCTAAAAATATTTAGGTAAGGGTGAAAAGGCGAGGTAAGAGCTCACCGCCACTGTGGTGACATAGTGGGCTGTGTAAACCCCATCTGGAGCAACACCTAAGTAGAAGATTAAGCCTGCTCGGCGCCTTCTGAATTGTGTGGCTTGAGGTAAATAGCAATATTTATCCTAGATAAATGACTATTTTAAAAGACAGAACCCGGCTTATAGATTTACTCAAAAAATGAACTTTAAGGAACGTCCCTAAAGTTCATTTTTTCGTAAACACGATTTTTAAGTTCTTTTACTGCTTCTGGTTTGCTTAAAGTTAAGTCTGGGTATTCTGCTGGTAGCACATAAAGTGAAAGAAATGGATGGCTTTTTAGGTACTTGCGTATACCTGTAGGCTCTTCATATTTGAATGTAAGTGGCACGATTGGCACGTTATTTCTTACAGCAAAGTCAAAGGCGCCGTCTTTGAAAGGTCTTGTTTTTTTACTGTATGATACGAGGGAGCCTTCTGGATATATGTGTACAGTTTTGCCTTGTTTTAGTAGATTGTCTATGCCATTCATGAATGTTCTGGTGTATTTTATGTCTTTAGGTATAGGTATGGCGTTAAGTAAACGCATAATGTCACCAACAACAGGGATTTTGAAACTATCTTCTAGTGCTGTGAAGTAAGTTTTTTGAAAGCGATTTGCTAAGCCAACCATAGTGCAATCTAATTCTTGTATGTGCTGAGAGACTGTGATTTTTGCACCTTTTATGGCTTTGATATTTTTTCTTCCTTTTATTTTTAAGTTAAATAATAGTTTATCTAAAATTGTTAAAATCGGATATGCAATTAAATAAAGCAAATTTGAGAATATTGAAAATAGCGTGCCGCTTTCTAAAAAGGTATATGTATGATTATCTATGTCAATGTCAATAGGCTCAAGGCTATCATAATTGTCTTTTATATTTTCTTCAATATGTTCTTGAAAATCTGCATCTGAAAGTACTCTTTCTTGCAATTTTGCATTGCTGAAAAATCTTTTCATAAAACAAAAACATCTCCTCAATTTTATGTATTTTACATTCTTATTTTATCATTTTTTGTCAAAAAAGTAAACATTTAAGACAAATATTGATGGCATAAATGCCCACTTTATGATATAATATAAAATATAAAAAATAAGGAGGAAAAATATGAAAAATAAAAGAACAATTATAATAACAATTTTTGTACTTATATTAGTAATTGCAGCTGGTGTAACCATGTTTGTTTATTACCAAAGAAATGGGGAAAATGCTGCTAGGCAAGTACTAAGCGATTATGTTGATTTGCTTAATCAAAAAGATTATGATGCAATGTATGCAAAAACAGCTAGTATGAATATGAGTGAAGAAGATTTTACAACAAGAAATCAAAATATTTATGAAGGTATTGGAGCCGAAAATGTGAGTGTTGATATTACTGGAGTAGAAAAAGCTGACAATGGCTATGATATTTCTTATAGTGAAAAAATGTATACTTCAGCAGGTGAAATTAATTTTTCTAATACTGCAAGAATAGTAAAAGAAGGCGAAGAGTATAAGCTAAAATGGAATTCAAGTATAATTTTCCCAGAGCTAGGTGAAACAGATAAAGTGCGTATTTCTACAATAAAAGCAAAAAGAGGTAGCATATTAGATAGAAATGGAAATGCACTTGCAGAAGATGGACAAATAGCTTCAGTTGGGATTGTTCCTGGTAAATTGGAAGAAGGAGATGCAAGAGAAAGTGCAATAGCAAAAATTTCAGAGCTTACAGGTGTTTCAGAAGACTATATAAATGAACAATTATCTGCATCTTATGTAAAAGACGATACATTTGTGCCAATAAGAAAAATTTCAGATTCAAACACAGAGCTAAAAGACCAGTTGCTTGAAATACCAGGAATATTGATAAATAAAATAGATGGAAGAGTATATCCACTTGGACAAGAAGCAGGGCATCTAATTGGATATGTTCAGGCAGTAAGTGCTGATGACCTAAAAAATCATGAAGGAGAAGGATACAACACAAATAGCGTTATTGGAAAAGCAGGATTAGAGCAGGCTTTTGAAGATACATTAAGAGGGATAGATGGTGCAGAAATTTATATAGAAGATCAAGATGGAAATAGAAAAATTGAATTAGCTAAACAAGACGAAAAGGACGGCCAAGATGTAAAATTAACTATTGATAGTGATTTACAAAATGAAGTGTATGAACAAATGAAAGATGATAAGGGCTTTTTTGTTATAATGGAGCCACAAACGGGAGAACTACTAGCATTAGTAAGTACTCCAAGCTATGACTCAAATGATTTTTCTCTTGGAATGACTCAAACTCAATGGGATGAGCTAAATAATGATGAAGCTCAGCCATTATATAATAGATTTCTTCAAGCATACACGCCTGGCTCAACATTTAAACCAATTACAGGTGCTATAGGATTGACTACAGGTAAAATAAGTGCTAATGAAGACTATGGCTATACAGGAACTAGTTGGCAAAAAGATAGTAGTTGGGGAAATTACAGTGTAACAACATTAACGGCATATAATGGACCAAAAAATCTATTAAATGGTTTATTATATTCAGATAATATTTACTTTGCACAATCAGCATTAAAAATAGGGGCAAAAGACTTCGCAAGTGGATTGGATAAGTTAGGCTTTAATGAGCAACTAGAATTCCCATTAACGCTTGCAAAATCACAGTATGCAGCTAACAATGGTACATCAATAGAAGGAGAAACAAAACTTGCAGATTCTGGCTATGGTCAAGGAGATATTTTAGTAAACCCTATATTTATGGCGTCAGTATATTCAGCATTTGCAAATGATGGTAATATGATAAAACCATATATTGAATATGATGAGAGTAAAAAAGGCACTATTTATAAAGAAAATGCATTCACAGCAGAGGCAGCAAATACAATTAGAGATGATTTGATTCAAGTAGTAGAAAATCCTGCAGGCACTGCGCACGATATGCAAATGCCTGGAGTAACAATTGCAGGAAAAACTGGAACAGCAGAGTTAAAAAAATCAAGTGATGACAAGGAAAGCGGAACACTTGGATGGTTCGATTGCTTTACAACTGATAGAGAAGAAGGAAATAATTTGTTAATAATAAGCATGGTAGAAAATGTGCAAGATAATTCACAAGGTGGAAGTCATTATTTAATAAGAAAAATTAGAACATTGTTATAAATATCTTGTGTTTTGATGAAAAATTTTATATAATATGTGAAAATGTAAAAAAATTAAGGAGGCTGTTGAAATGTATGAGAGAAGTGCAATAGTGCTGGAAAGACATATAGAAAAAATTTTGAATTTTGATGGAAAATATAATTTAAGGGACAATTATGAAAATTTTAAAGGTCTCATAGATGAAATTGAAAAATATCAAATTTTAGCAAACCAGGGAAGTAGGGTAATTAAAGAGTTTGATAATACAGTACGAGAAATAGAAAATATTCAAAAAGAACAAGAAAAATTGTATAAATTAAATTTAAAATTAGAAGAAGATAGAAATAAGCTATTTAATGATTTAGATGAAGAGCCTCAAGTTTTAGAGGGAAAATTTGAAAAAATTGAAACAAATTTGTCTAAAAATAATGAGCAATTAAAAAATTTAAGTAGTGAATTTACTAAATATTTGAATGATTTTAATCAAAGACAGAAGGAAAGAAGCAAGTGCGAAAAGGCTAAAAGACTTGGCGAAGCTAATTATATAGAATATGTTAAAAAATCTATAGAATCATTCAATTCAATTGACCCTGAAGATGTTCTAAAATTAAAGGAGTTTGTGACCTCAAAAGAAAACACAGGGGAACAAGAGATTATTGATGCAATGACTAAAAATGGTAGAAATGAGAAAATTGGGTTCGATCATGAGGTATTGCAATTAGCTGTTTCAACTAGAATTGATATAGCTAAGAGAGAAGCGGAGTGCTATGTTTTAGGGTATGACAGAATGAAAAAATTACTTGCTGAGGTTGACTCTGATAATATTGGGATAAAAAAATACGAAAAGGTGCTAAGAGACCTTTCAACAAAATTAACATTTTTAAATACTGAAAAAGAATATCTTGTAGGATTTTTGGACTATGAGAGAATGACAGCAATTAGTGGAACAAAGGCACATAGAAAAATTATGGAGCAGGCTTGCAAAAACTTTGAAGCAGATGTAAAACAAATAAATAATTTGTATTATTTAATTTTAAGAGAAATTGCTAATAAGCATACTAAAAAAGCATATAAAGAATTGTACAATGCTACATATTTGCAAGGAATAGAAGCTAAAGAGAAGAATTTTGAGGAAGAAATAAATAATATTAATATAAATATGGCAACTGTAATAAATCCAAACTATTGGCGAATAGAGGGAATTTGCAATATTTATGAAGTCTTTCAGAATGAAGTTACACAGAAATTTGGCGTTGATTTATCTGAATTTGAACCAGAAGAGAAAAAATTTGATATTGATGATGATTTAGAAATTGACGACGATGAGGAGGAAGAAAAAGCGCAAAATAAGCATAAAAAAGAAGATGATGACATTGAAATAGATGATGAAGATGAAGACGAATATGATCAACTTGATGAAGAAGATAGTCAATATTTCGAGCAGGATGATGATGATTTTGACGATGACGACTTTGATGCTGAAGAAAACGAAGAAGAAGACAATAAAGGCAATGAAGACGATAAAGATGAGGACGACGAAGAAATAGAAGATGACTTCGACTATGATGATTTTGACTATGATGACGATGATGATGAAGAAGATGACTTTGAAGAAGACGACGATGATGAAGACAATGAAGAAAATGAAGACGAATATGAAGATGAAGACAACGATGATGATGACGAAGAAGATAATGATGATGACGAAGAAGTAGCGAAAACAGCTGAAACAAAAGAAAACGCTAACGAAAAAGAACCTAAGAGTTTGTTAGATAGGTTATTTAAAAGCAGAAAATAGGAGGATAACTTTGAGTATAAAGGTTTTAACAATAATAAATCCAACATCTGGCAAAGGAAAGATATTAAATAAATCTGATGAAATAAAAAAGTATTTAGAAGAACAAAAAATGGATGTTGATATCAAAATAACTAAAAAAGATTATAATGCAAAAAAAATAATTGAAAATTATGATGGCTCAGAAGACCTTATATTAGTATGTGGTGGAGATGGAACTTTAAATGAGACAATAACGGCAATGATGGAGAAACATCTATCAGATGTCTCTTTATCATTTATTCCACTTGGCACAACAAATGATTTGGCAAGAACTTTAAATTTACCAGTTAAAAACATAGAAATGACAAAATATCTGCTTCAGTCTAAAGCAAAAAAAATAGATGTTGGTAGATTTAATCAAAAAAAGTATTTTTGCTATGTTGCAGCATTTGGAGTAATGACAGATGTGTCTTACAGGACTTCTCAAAGAGCAAAGCATATTTATGGTAGGCTTGCATATTTTGCAAATGCATTTAAAGAGTTGCTAAAAATACCATCTTATCATATAAGAATAGAATATGATGGAAAAATTGTAGAAGATGAATTCATCTATGGCGGAATAAGTAACTCTGAATCTATTGCTGGACTAAGGTGGTTTGCAAAAGGTGAAATACAAATTGATGATGGCGTTTTGGAGGGAATATTTATTAGAAAGCCTAAAACATTGTTGGGATATTTTAAAATTTTGGGATCATTTTTCCAAAAAGACTATCATGATAATGAATACATATTATTTGCTCAAAGCAATTATTTTAAAATAGAGGCAATGGAAGAGATAAGCTGGACTATAGATGGGGAATTTGCAGGAAGACTGAAAAATGTAGAAATATCTGATTGCCCAAAAGCTATTGAGCTTGCAATTCCACATAATACAAAAAATAGAAAGGACTAAGTATGAATAAAAAATGGAATATATGTGATATAAATGAAAACAAGGTGGAAGAAATTTCGAAAAAATATAATTTGAATAGGTTACTTTCTACAATATTAGTAAATAGAAATATAGTTGAAAAAAATGATATAGATTTATTTTTAAATCCTACAAGAAATGATTTTCATGATCCATTTTTAATGATTGATATTAAACCAGCAATAAATAGAATAAAAAAGGCAATATCAGATAAAGAAAAAGTAACGATATATGGTGATTATGATGTTGATGGGATTACAAGTGTTACAGTTCTAAAAAGCTTCTTGCACGACATAGGACTTGAAACATCGGTATATATACCAAATAGGTTGCATGAAGGATATGGATTAAATAAAGAGGCAATTGCTAAAATTCATAAAGATTATAATAGTACACTAATGATAACTGTTGATTGTGGCATAACAGGTGTAGAAGAAGTCGAATTTGCAAAAACACTGGGAATAGAAACAATAGTAACAGATCACCATGAACCAAGCAGCAAAATTCCTAAAGCAATAGCTGTAGTCGACAATAAAAGGCAAGAAAGCAAATATCCTTTTAGAGAATTAGCAGGTGTAGGAGTTACATTCAAATTAATACAGGCATTAAGCATTGAGTTAGGACTAAAGCCAGAAGCATATCTAAAATATTTGGATATTGTATGCCTTGGAACTATTTCTGATATTGTACCATTAGTAGATGAAAATAGGGTCATTACAAAGTTAGGGCTAATGTTAGTAAATCAAACTAAAAATATTGGATTAAAGTCCATAATTAATATTTCAGGCTATAAAAAAATAGACTCTAATGCGATATCTTTTGGTGTTGCACCAAGATTAAATGCTTGTGGGCGATTAGGTAAAGCAGATGATGCATTGCAATTACTATTGTCTAACAATGTTATGGAAGTACAAGAATTAACTAAAAAAATAAATGGCTATAATTTAGAAAGACAAAAAATAGAAAAGGAAATTTACGACAGTGCTATAGCCAAAATAGAAAAAGAAAATTTGGACAAAAATAATACAATAGTTGTAAGTGGAGAAAATTGGCATCATGGTGTAATTGGAATTGTATCTTCAAAAATTACTGAAAAATACTTCAAACCAAGTATATTGCTAAGCTTTGATGGTGAAGCTGGAAAAGGCTCTGGAAGGAGTATACAGGGATTTGATTTGTATAATGCGCTTACTAAATGTTTAGATTGTATAGAGCAATTTGGTGGACATGCTATGGCAATTGGCTTGACAGTAAAAAAAGAGAAGCTGGATGAATTTAAAGAAAAGTTTGAAGAACAGGCTAGAAGTGAGCATATAGAAGATATAGTGCCAATTATTAATATAGATGCAAGGGTAAGTATTTCCGAAGTAAGCAGAGATATGGTAGAAAGCTTGAAAGGACTAGAGCCTTATGGCGAAGGAAATAGCATGCCAATATTTGCATTTAAAAATCTAAAAATTGATTCAATAAGAGCATTATCAGAAGGAAAACATCTAAAATTGACAATTAGAGAAAATAATACTATAGTAAATGCAATAGGATTTAATTTAGGACAACTTGCTAATTTATATAAAATTGGAGATAAAGTCGATATTGCAGGAGTACTGGAAATAAATTCATTTAATGGTGTTGATAGTTTGCAGATAAATATTAAAGATATAATGAAATCTGTATAACAGAGAGGGAAGTGATATTAGTGATAACTATACAAGATGTTATAGCTAAAAGAAAAGAACATTCAAGGCGTGTAGACACGAAAAAGATTATGAAAGTATACAATTATGCTGTGCTTCATCATGGAGAACAACGCAGAAATTCACGGTGAGCCTTATATTGTGCACCCTCTTAATGTTGCTTATATTCTTGCAGATATAGGACTTGATGACGACACAATTTGTGCAGCATTGTTACATGATGTTGTAGAGGATACAGATGTGACAAATGAAGACTTGCAAAAAGAATTTGGCAATGAAATTGCAGAAATGGTTGCAGGAGTTACAAAATTGGGTAAAATGCAATTTGAATCTGTAGAAGAGCAACAAGTTGAAAATTATAGAAAAATGTTTTTAGCAATGGGAAAAGACATAAGAGTTATTCTAATTAAACTAGCAGATAGATTACATAATATGAGAACTCTAAAATTTTTAAAAAGAGATAGGCAAATTGCAAATGCAAAAGAAACAATGGAACTATATGCTCCTTTGGCCAATAGACTTGGTGTATATTCACTAAAATGGGAACTTGAGGACTTAGCTTTTAAATATTTATATCCAGAGGAATATCACGAAATAGTCGAAGGGATTAATAAAAAGAGAGACGAAAGATTAAAATTCATAGAAAAAATAATGGCTGATATTAGGGTCGGTCTAAAAAAACAAAGAATTGATGCAGAAGTTACAGGAAGGGCAAAACATTTATATAGTATTTATAGAAAGATGCAAAGAGACAATAAAACTCTTGACCAAATATATGATTTATTTGCTTTGCGTATCATTGTAAATTCTATTAAAGATTGTTATGCTGCACTAGGTGTGGTTCATGAGATGTATACGCCTATGCCAGGCAGATTTAAAGATTATATTGCTGTGCCAAAACCAAATATGTATCAATCAATACATACCACACTTTTGGGCGATAAAGGTACTCCATTTGAGGTACAAATTCGTACGTGGGATATGCATAGAGTTGCAGAGTATGGTATTGCAGCCCATTGGGCATATAAAGAGGCAAGCTATTTTGGCAAGAAAAAGTCAGTAAAAGTCGAAGACGATAAATTGGCTTGGCTAAGGGAAACTTTGGAGTGGCAAAAAGATATGCAAGACCCTCAAGAGTTTTTAAATACACTAAAAACAGAGCTTTTTGAGGATGAAGTTTATGTATTTACTCCAAAAGGAGCAATAAAAGTACTGCCAAGAGGTGCAACTTCAATAGACTTTGCTTATAGTATACATGAGGAGATAGGTAATCATACAGTAGGTTGCAAAATAAATAGCAAAATGATGCCACTTATTACGCCATTAAATAATGGAGACATTGTAGAAATTATTACATCAGACAATTCAAAAGGTCCAAGTAGAGATTGGCTAAAATTTGTAAAAAGTACTAAGGCTAAAAATAAAATTCAGAGTTGGTTCAAGAAGGCGCAAAGAACTGAAAACATTGAAAAGGGTAAAGACTTGATAGATAAAGAGTTAAAGCGTATTGGCTTTAGCCACAGTGACTTATTTAAGTCAGAGTACATAGATCCGATGCTTGAAAAATATAAGTATAAAAATTTAGATGAAATGTATGCAGCTGTTGGTTTTGGTGGAAATTCCGCAGTAAAAGTTATTGCAAGAATGTTGCAAGAATATAGGAAGGACCATAAAGAAGAAGACCTAGAGAAAACCATAGAAGAATTGGCAAAGTCAAAGCCTAGAAAGTCAAAGCCTTCTAGCTCAGGCGTTATAGTTAAAGGGATTGATAATTGCCTTGTAAAGCTTTCAAAATGTTGCAATCCATTACCAGGAGATGAGATTGTAGGATATATAACAAAGGGAAGAGGAGTTTCTGTCCATAGAAAAGACTGCGTAAATGTCAAAAATTTACTTACAGATGAGAATAGGATAATTGATGTTGAGTGGTATGATGAGAGCAAATCATTATATCAAGCAGATATAGATATAAGCGCAAATGATAGAAAAGGACTATTGATGGATGTACTAAAAGCAGTAGGCACAACAAAAGCAAATATCTTGGGAGTTAATACTCGTACAAGTAGAGAAAGAATAGCAACAATTGAATTAACACTTGAAGTAGAAAATTTGGAAGATTTACAAAAAGCTCAAAGAGCGATTGAAAAGGTTGACAGTGTTTATGATGTACGTAGAAAGAAATAGATGTTTTTGGGGACGGAGGAAAAAAACATCTTCCAAATTTCCAGTTCGTGCCACCAATATTAACAGATAAAACTTAGCATAATAAGCGATTGAAGATAGATTAGCGGAAGGAGTTATAGTATAAAAATGTTACTAAAAGAGGTAAGAATAACAATGTGGCTAGGTAGTCCAACTAATTGCTATGTTGTTATGGATGAAAAAACGAAAGAAGCAATGGTTATAGACCCAGCAGGGAGCATAGATAAGATTGAACAGATTTTAAAAGACGAAAATGCACAATTAAAGTATATCTATTTAACACATTGCCATGCTGACCATATAATTGGAGCGGAGAGCCTAAAACAGAGATGCGGGGGAAAGATATTAATACATAAAGACGATTATCCGGGACTACAAGATTCAATAATAAACTTATCAATAATGGTATTGGGAAAAGACTATGAATTAAAGGCTGATGAAGCAGTAGAAGAAAATCAAGTGTTAAAATTGGGAGAGTTAGAATTTAGAGTAATTCATACACCAGGTCATACTAAAGGCGGAAGTTGCCTATATTGTGAGCAAGAAAAGTGCTTGTTTTCAGGAGACACAATGTTTAAAGGAACTTATGGCAGAACTGACTTGCCATCATCAAGCCAGATGGCGATAGAGGCATCTATTGAAAAGCTATTAAAATTGCCAGGAGACACTATGGTGTACCCAGGACACGGAAGTCCAACTACAATTGCAGCGGAAGCTGCAAATTGAACTGCAGACTTGGGATTATTTGAAAGTTGTATGAAATGTTAACTTGAGTTTGAAATTAAAAAAGGAGGAAAATCTATGGAGAATAATATAATTGAACCACGAACACTTGCAGGCTTTATGGAATTGTTGCCATCAGAACAAATATTATTTAACCAAATGAAAGATACAATCGAAGGCGTGTATAAGTCTTATGGATTCTTGCCATTAGATACACCTATTATCGAGCTTTCTGAAATATTGCTTGCAAAAGCTGGCGGCGAAACAGAAAAGCAAATTTATAGATTTACGAAGGGCGACAATGATTTATCATTAAGATTCGACCTAACCGTGCCACTTGCCAAATATGTAGCTAAAAACTATGGCAATTTAAGCTTTCCATTTAGAAGATATCAAATTGGCAAAGTCTATCGTGGCGAAAAGCCTCAAAAAGGCAGATATCGTGAATTTTATCAATGTGATATAGATGTTATAGGAGATGGCGAATTAGACATATCAAATGATGCAGAGCTTTTGAACGTTATTTACACAATTTTTACTAAATTAGGATTTAATGATTTTACGATTAGAATAAATAATAGGAAAATTTTGAATGGTCTGTTTGAAGAAATTGGGCAAAAAGAAAATGCTGAAGAAATCTTAAGAATAATAGATAAAATCGAAAAAATTGGTAAAGAAGCGGTCATTAAAGAATTCAAAGAGCTGGGCGTAAGTGAGAATGCAATAAATAAAATAATTTCATTTATCGAAATAACAGGAACAACCGAAGAAAAACTTGCAAAGCTTGAAACAATAGCACAAAATGAGACATACCAATCAGGCATAAATGAACTAAAAGAAGTTATCAAAAAAGTAGGCCTATTTGGCGTACCACAACAAAACTATGAAATAGACTTAACAATAGCCAGAGGTTTAGACTATTACACTGGAACAGTATGTGAAACATTTTTAAATAAATATAAAGAACTAGGCAGTGTTTGCTCAGGAGGAAGATATGAAAACTTGGCAGGAAACTACACAAACAAAAAATTGCCAGGCGTAGGCGTTTCCATCGGATTATCACGTTTATTCTATAAATTGAACGAACTAGGACTAATTAATGCAAGCCAAAAATCAATATCAAAACTCCTAATAATACCAATGGCAGAAAACGACACAATTCTAAAAAAAGCTACAGAACTAGCTAACAACTTGCGAGCCTTAAACATAAACACTGAAGTTTACCTAAGCAACAAAAAACTAAAAGCAAAAATGAAATACGCAGACAAACTCGAAATACCTTACATCATCGTAATAGGCGAAGACGAAATAAACACAAAAACCATAAAAATAAAAAACATGGCTACTGGTGAAGAGCAAGAAGCAGCACTAGATGCAGCGATAGTTGCAAAAAAAATTGAACTTTAGGGACGTTCCTTAAAGTTCATTTTTGTTTCTTCTTGTATTTCAAGCTTTTGAGGCATTTGATTGAGTTGAACTTTAAGGAACGTCCCCAAAGTTCTTAATAATTTGAGAGCGATTGCGTTTTAAAAATTCAACGATGTTGTAAACATCTATCCATATTTCGTTTGGACTATCAACTTGTGATTCATCGAAAATTAGTTGCATGCCAAAGTGAAGATGGGGGACGTTTATGTTATTGACATTTTCTTTGATGCTATATCCAGTCATTCCCAAGTAGCCAATAAGGTCGCCGGCGCTTACAACGTCGCCTTCCTTTAATCCATCAGCATAAGGGTGGTCTTTTCTTAGATGGGCGTAGTAGTAGTATCTTTTTTTGTCGAAGCTTCTGATGCCGATGCGCCATCCACCAAATTGATTCCAGCCTAAATGTTCTATGGTACCAGATTCGACGGCGACTATAGGAGTGCCAATGCTACCCATTAGGTCGTTTCCTAAATGGGTCCTTTGAAAGCCATAAGATCTGCTTTTGCCAAAATCGTCATAATGTGAAAATGAATAGCCTTTCGCGATTGGAAGAAATGCAATTACGCCATATTTTTCGTCAGAGTTGTAGCCAATAAATTGAGAAAGGACGGCAGAGTAACTTTCGTAATAATAGTCATAATTTTTTAGGTTTTGGGTTAAATTTCCCATAGTTTCACCATCTTTAAGTTTTTGAACCAAAGTATCTAAATCTGACTTTTTGAAATTCTTAAAATTTCCACCATTTTTACAAGCAAGGTAAGCGAGAAGTTCTATCCAATTATATTTTATATCAGCGTCTTTGTTGTGTGAGTCTATGTCTAGCTTGGACGTTAAGTCTAAAGCTTCGTAAGAGACATTAAAATCGACCCATTTTATAAAATTATTTTCCTTGGATTCCTGAGTTTCTTGCTCATTTTCATCAATTGCAAGAGAAACAAAAAGGATAATTGAGAGTGATATAATAAAAAAAGTAATTGCGAGAATTATTTTTTTGTTTAGTTTAAACGATTTAATTATCAAAATAAGCACCCCGTTATAAATATATTTGTAATAGCTTAATTTATGAATAAACAATCTAAATTCTTGAACTATGAAGATTTAAAAAATTTTCTATTGTAAAAAAGGGAGAATTATGAAATAATATTGGAGAAAAAGGGAGGGGATTATTTTGAAAAGAATATTAAAAGTTTCTTTGATTTTTCTATTCTTTTTGATTATTTTTAGTGTTTCTAAAACAGTAAATGCAAACTCAATAAGTAGAATTTCAATGGGGATATATGTTGATAAAAGCGGAAATGCTACTGTTAGCGAAACTTGGGACTGTACAACTAATAGTGGCACAGAGGTGTATCATCCATATTATAATTTAGGAAAGTCAAAAATAGAAAATTTGCGAGTGAACGAGAATGGGAGATATTATCAAACTTTATCGTCATGGGATACATCAGGCAGTCTTGCAGAAAAAGCATATAAATGCGGAATTAATAAAATAAACAATGGCGTTGAATTGTGTTGGGGAATTAGCCAATATAGCTCACATGTATATAATGTTGAATATACAATAAGTAATTTTATAGCTCAATTGGACGACTCACAGATGTTGTATTGGACATTTATACCATACGACTTTTCAAACTCAATAGGAAGCGCATACATAAAAGTACATACAGATTCTTATATACCAGGTTCTGTTGATGTATGGGGATATGGGAACTATGGCGGTACAGCTTATGTATATAATGGATATATAGAAATGCAGTCAGCTGGGCGATTATCCCAAGATGAATATATGACAATGCTTGTAAAATTTCCAGATAATACATTTAATACATCTAATAAAATAAACCATAACTTTGATTATTATTATGAAATGGCTGAAGACGGATCTGTAAAATATAATGAAAAATCTAAAGGGATTGGAGAAATTATATTGGAAATATTCAGCTTCTTGGCAGATTTACTTCCATTTTTGATATTTTTAGGAATATGGTTTTTTATAGCAATTAAGGTTAGCAAGGCTTCAAAGTTAGATTTTGGAAAAGAAGGCAAAAAAATGCCATCTGATTTGCCGTATTATAGAGATATACCATGCTATAAGGATATTTTTAGGGCATACTATATAGGTTATAATTATAAGCTATTAAAAAATAAAACTGACTTATTAGGGGCTATCATTTTGAAATGGCTTAAAGATTCTATAATTAGGATTGAAAAGAAAGATGATGGAGGAATATTCAAAAAGGATAATATTTTAATTTACTTGAATGAAACAAATCCAGAAGATTCAATCAGCAATGCAAGAGAAAGAAAGCTTTTTGATATGCTTTATGAGGCTAGCAATGATGGAATACTTGAGAATAAAGAATTTGAAAAATGGTGTAATAAAAGTTATTCTAAAATATTAAAATGGTTTGATAACATATTGGCAGAACAAAGAGATCTACTTGTAGCAGATGGAAAACTTCAAGTCAGAGAAAAGGTAACATTAAAAGTTTTCAAAAGGAAAGTATATTCAGTAACGCCAGGGCTAAGGCAGGAAGCTATGCAGCTAGCCGGCTTAAAGAAATATTTAAATGAATATACACTCATAAAAGATAGAGAAGCAATAGAAGTTGCATTATTTGAGGATTATTTGATATATGCTCAAATGATGGGAATTGCCAAAAAAGTAGCAAAAGAATTCAAAGAAATTTATCCTGA
>ERZ1643246.3111-NODE-3111-length-14739-cov-7.182239_pt1 | contig 14739 bp, 15 predicted proteins | sample MGYA00579265_ERZ1643246 | MGnify/ENA primary metagenome ERZ1643246 (study PRJEB29033, sample SAMEA4952261) | chicken gut metagenome | biome: Broiler Chicken; feature: Gastrointestinal Tract; material: Caecum | place: Ireland | collected 2018 | study: Broiler... | reverse complement strand
TAACATAAATTCGGTAGCATATTTGATGGACACAAATGTATGGAGTACATTTGCGGGAACAAAAGCAGAATATGCAATGGGTGGACCAACTATAGAATTATTTTGTGCATCATATAAACAAACGCACCCAGATAAATATATAGATTATAATGTAATAAGTATATATGGATATGATGTAAAATCAAGTACAAATTCAGAATATGATAATATAGCTGTGAAGATAAAAGATGATTTTAACCATATTTATATAGAATCAGAAAGAAGTGTATGGCTTGCTTCTCCTTCCTCACAATCTAATATCCACTTATTAGTAAGCTCCTCAAGTGGTTATATGGGTACCTTAGAATATAACAACAATCGTGGTTGTAGTCTTCGACCAATAGTTTGTCTAAAATCAGATGTTCGCTTGAAAAAAACATCAGATGGGGTATATGCAATACAATAAAATGGAAAAATAAATATAGAAGATGAAGAATATGGTGTGTGAAACTACATACCATATTCTTTTGGGTAAAAGATTTATTAAACATCTTCCAATTAAAAGGAATTTATGGTATACTAAGCATATTGAAAAAATAAATAGAGGTAATTATGGAAGAAAATAAATTAAAAGGGGTAATAGAAGCAATACTTTTTTCAGCAGGTAGAATAGTAAAAATAAAAGAGCTTATGACTATATTAGAAGAAAGTTCAGATAGAATAATAGAAACTATTGGAAAAATGGCTAAAGAATATTCTAATGATGATAGAGGATTAGAAATTGTAAGAGTAGAAGATGGATATCAATTAGCATCTAAAAAAGAATATTATCCATATTTATATCAACTAATAGATAAAAATGTAAAACCTAATATATCACAAGCATCTTTAGAAGTATTAAGTATAATAGCATATAATCCAAGAGCAACAAAATCAGATATAGACTTAATAAGAGGTGTAGATTCCGCAGCATCAATATATAGATTATTAGAATATAATTTAATAGAACAAGCAGGAAAAGCAGACTTACCAGGAAAGCCAATGACATACAAAGTAACAGAAGAATTTATGAAAGTATTTGGATTAAAGAGCTTAAAAGAACTACCGAAATTGCCTAAATATAAATTAGATAGTAATAGGCAAATAGTAATAGATGAATTAGAAGAAGATGTAAAAGAAAATGATATAGAAAATAACGAAGAAAATAATAATGTGGAGGAATAAAATATGAGACTATCAGAATCTGGAATAGGAACAATGAGAATAAATAATTTAGATGAAATGTATCCAGCACAAGATATGCTTATGCAATCAGGACAATTAGTACAATATGGAGCTGGAATATTTGGATATAATAATATTCCAATGTTAGTAAAAAGGAATATAGAAAGAATAATTGAAGAATGTTTAAATAAAGCAGGACTTATAGAAGTACAACTTCCAACACTTCAACCAGACACACTTTGGAAAAAATCAGAAAGATGGGATAAGTATATAGAAGAAGGAGTAATGCTAGTTGTAGAATCAGATAAAGGTGTGCTATGTTTAGCACCTACAGCAGAAGAAGCGGCAATTGTATTTATGAGTGAAAAATTAAAATCATATAAACATATGCCAGCAATTATTTATCAAATAGGAGAAAAGTATAGAAATGAAATAAGAACAAGAGGATATCTATTAAGAGGAAGGTCATTCCTTATGATGGATGCATATAGTTTTGATGTAGACTTAAAAGGGCTAGAAGAGTCATATAAGAAAGTAAGAAATGCATATTTAGAAATAGGAGAGAGATTAGGAATAAAAATAATACCTGTTATAGCAAATAATGGTGCAATGGGTGGTAAAAAAAGCGAAGAATTTATGATGGTATCACCTATTGGAGAAGATACAATATTATATGATGAAAAAAGTAATGTTGCACTAAATAAAGAAGTATTAGAAAAAGAAAACTATAAAGAATATTTAAAAGAAGAATATGGAATAGAAGATATATCAGACTTTAAAGAAACAAGAGCAATAGAGATAGGACATATATTTCAATTAGGAACAAAATATTCTGATGCAATGAAAATAGGATTTATAGATAAAGATGGAAAAGAAAAGCCATACTATATGGGATGCTATGGAATAGGAGTAAGTAGACTTGTAGCAGCAATTTATGAAAACTCTGTAACTAAAGATGAACAAGGAAAAATAAATGGAATAGTGCTAAATAAAGAAATAGCACCATACATAGTTCAAATAATACCTAAAATAGAAAATGAAAGTAAAAGAAAACAAGCAGAGGATTTATATGAAAAAATGAAAAATAGAGCAATTTTAGATGATAGAGAAAATGTCTCTATAGGAGCAAAAATAAAAGATTGTAAAATATTAGGTACACCATATATGGCAATTTTAGGTGATAAAGTAGAAGATGGCTTTGCACAATTAGAAAATATGAAAACAGGTGAAAAATCTGTAGTAAAAATAGAAGAATTGTTAAGTTTATAATAAATAAAAGATACTAATATTAATTATCTAGTAATATATTAATATTAGTATCTTAATTTCTATGTTAAGCTTTTAATAAACTTATTTAATTGAACTTTATTAGGATTATTACCTAAAAGACTTATTCTATTAGATAAATCCAATAAAGTATCAAAATTCAGATTATATTTTCCACAAATTTCTATAAAATCATTACTAAATCTACTTTCATTTATTAAATTATGCCTTAATTTATACTCAAGATGAGAAAATTCAGAATTAATCATATTGTAGTATTTATATATTTTAGAAACATCTAAAGTATCAAAATTCTTTTTAGGAAAAATATTTTCAAAAAAATTAGAAATTGTAGAAGTATCATGCATTATTTTTAAGCATGCATAATTATCCTTTTTAGCTATAAAATTGCTTAATGGAACATAATTTATTTTATTTATATTCATAATAATTTTTATCTCCTCTTATCTTTAATTAGTATATTCTAAAATAAAAAAATGATACACAAAAAATAAAAAAAGAAGAAATAAAAATTCTTCTTAAAAAAATAATAACTATTTTTTAGTTTTGGTAAGAATGCCTATTAATCTAGGATATAATTTAGTGGCATTTTTCTTCCAATTATCAACTATATTTTGAGCTTGCTCTCTAGAATATGCAAAAGTTTTTATTTCAAAAATAACCTCATTATCTTCTACAATCTTACATTGAACCTCATATTCATTTTCACTTTTAGGCATATATTCAGCAACAACTGATTGCTCATTTTCAAATATTTCCATGTTACTTTTTAAATTAGTATCAACTCTAAGCTTTATAATACCTGGTAATATATCAAGGGTTAGGTCTAAAGTATTTTTACCAGCTTCAGTAATTTTATATAAATCTTGAGTTTCTTTATTAAAACATACGATAAACTTAGCTTCAATTAAATCTAATAAAAATTGTTGGAAATAGAAGTAATTTAAATCTATAGCGGTTGTTACAATACTATATAATGCATCATTTGTAATAGGCTTTTTTACACTATCTAATATATAAAGTATTAGTACTTTGTTTTCAGCCAAAGTTTCATTATCAGATGTAATTTTCAACTTACTTTCACTCCTTTTTACATTACAAATTATATCACAAAATATGTCTAAATACAATACAGTAAAGACTTTAGTTTTAAAATGAAGGAAAGATAAAAAAATAGTATCAAAATGGTTGACAGAATATTTAAATAATGTTAATATAGTATCAATTGATACTTAAAATGTGTGGGGCATGTAAAATAGAAAGGAAATTATAATGCCAATTTTTACTTCAAAATACACGAACCATACAAAAAAGGAGATAGAAGAGTATTTAAAAATTATAAAAAAGAATGTAAATAATGACAGATTTATAGTTTGCACAACTAAAAAGAATGAAAAGAATAGAAAATTTATAGAAACATATAAGTTAAATAAGAATAAACAAAAGCAAATGATAATGGAATTAGAAGTAAATGACTTTTGTTATTCCGCAGACAATTACAATAATGTAGAAGAAAGACTATATTTTTTCTGCAAAGAATATAAATTAAACAATTGGGGAACATTAGAAAATGTCAAAGTATATATAAAAATAGCAAAAAAGCAAGATGATTTTATAGTTATAATCTCCCTACATAAACCAGAGAAAAAAATGGAAAAATTATTTAAATAAGGTGGTGAAAATATTATGAATAAAGGATTTTGTGAAAAATGTAATAATTTAGTAGAATATGATATAAAAGAGGCAGATGATATAGCTAAAATTAAAGGAAAAGAATATAAATATAAAAGAATTTTGGGATACTGCAGAAATTGCGGAGAAGAAATTAACTCAAATGAAATAAATGATGAGAACTTAGAGAGAATTGATAAAGTGTATAGACATGAAGAAAATATTATTACAACAGAAGAAATAAAAAGTATTTTAAATAAATATAAAATAGGAAAAAAGCCTTTAGCTAAATTATTAGGTTGGGGAGAAATAACATTAATAAGATATTTAAACGGAGATATACCATCAAAAGTTTATTCTGATAAGTTATATAATATATTAAATAATGAAAATTATATGAATAAATTAATTGAAGAAAACAAAGGAGCAATTACTAAAAGGGCATATAATAATGTAAAAGATGCAATTAAAAAATTAAAAGAAACAAAGTTAAAATGTAATATGAAAAGTGAAATAGACATAATGGCAAAGTATATTATTAATAAAGGTAATGAAATAACACCATTAGCACTACAAAAAATTTTATATTATGCTCAAGGTTTTTATAAAGCCTTTTTTGGAAAATTTTTATTTGAAGAAGATTGTCAGGCTTGGGTACATGGACCAGTCTATGTAGATATATATGAAAAATATAAAGAATTTAAATCAGCCAATATTTTAATTGATATAGATTATGATATAGAGAATATTATTGTAGATGAGAAAAGAGAAATATTAGATACAGTAATAAAATATTTTGGATACTATAATGGGAAAGCTTTAGAAAAAATGTCACATTATGAAACTCCATGGATAAATGCTAGAAAGTGTTTACTACCTACAGAGAATTCTAATAATATAATAGACAAAAAAGATATAAAAGAATATTTTGAAAAAGTAAAAGAGAAATATAATATGTTAAACGTTTTAGATATCAAAAAATATAGTGAAGATCAGTTTAAAAGAGTAATTGAAATATAAATTAAGAATGCAATATATTAAAAAATAAAAAACTATAGGTAAATAATTTAAAGAATATTTTTTATAAAATGACTATTTTTATGTAAAAATTGTAAAAATTCAAAAAGGCATATGAAATGTAGCAGGAGGAAGAAATGAGGATAAGATTTAAACCATGGGCAAGAGAAGAATTAGAGCAAGCTTTGTTTTATATAGATAATCCACAAGAATATAAAAATAAGTGGAAAAATGTTTTTAAAAATGATAATAAAATATACTTAGAATTAGGATGTGGAAAAGGAAATTTTATTGCAAAATTATCTAAAATAAATGAAAAGAATAATATAAATTTTATAGCAATAGACTTAGTTGATAGTATGCTAGGAATATCTAAAAGAAATATAGAATTAGAATATGGGATAAGAACAAGTATAGATAAAGAAGAAATAGAAAACATAAAAGAAAAGCAAAAAATAATAAATAATGTTATATTAACAAGATATGACATATCAAGAATATCTGAAATCTTTGGAAACAAAGATAATATACAAAGAATATATATAAACTTTTGCAATCCATGGCCTAGAGGAAAACATCATAAAAAAAGGTTAACACATGAAAGGCAGCTTATGCAGTATAAAGAATTTTTAAATAAAGGTGGAGAAATCTTTTTTAAAACAGATGATGACTATTTATTTGAAGATTCAATAAAATACTTTGAAAGAAGCGGATTTAATATAGAAAAAAAGACATATGATTTAAAAAAGGAAGAAAAATTTTGGAATGGAGAAGAAAATATAAAAACGGAACATGAAAAAATGTTTGAAAAAGAAGAGATAAAAATTAAAGCATTAATTGCTAAAAATGCATAAGCTGACATAATGAAAGAAATAATGTATAATAAAAAAAGCACTTTTGAAATAAATCTCATTTATAACAGACAGAGGCACATGTCTGAATTTATAAATAAGGTGGGAAATTAGTGAAGACAGTAAAATATATGGCATCAATTATTTTAATGATTGCTATATTCTCCTCTTTAATTATAGCAGGAGAAAAACAAAGCAAAGAAAAAGAATTTTTGATTATAGCACAACCAAAAAGTGATATTACATTACAATATAGTAATGTAATAGAAACAAAAGAGCCATTAAAAACATTGCAGGAAGTAACAGAGTTTACTACTCACGATATCGTTTTAGTATCAGACCTTAAAAATGAAAATTGGGTAGAATATGAAAATCCAGTTTTTGAAGGTAGAATAATACTAGTTTGCGATGAAATCAGTAGTAGCAAAACAAAAGCACTTAGAAAAATGTTTCCAAGTGCAATTGCAATAGTGCAGTATCAAAATTAAATAAAAGAATAGCTGTGCCTAGCTAGAAAAAAAGAACAATCTTGAAGTTATATCTCAAGATTGCTCTTTTATTATAAATTATACATATTATCCTTTTTAATCCATACAGAAACACTACCACTATTCACATAAAAAATACCATTTCCATCATTATCAACGTAAACCGTTTCCTTAACATTACCAGTACAATCATATAAAATACTATTAGCAAGATTTTTACCAACATTCATAAATAAAGAACCACCAGGACCATCACTTAATATAACAGCAAGTCCTGAATCTTGATGATAATAATCACCTTCTCTAATCCAACCAATAATATTCTCACTTTGAAAATAATTTCTCTCATCACCATAAGCTAAATATTTTCTAACAAGAAGAAGAACATCAAGAAACTCTTTTAAAGGAGGAATATTCTTAAAAGGAATACCATAATAATCACCATAAAAAACACAAGGAATACCATCTTTTCTAAGTAAAATCATAGCATATGCTAAAGGTTTAAACCAATCTTTAATCCAGGACTCTAAACTTTGACCAGGTTCAGTATCATGATTATCAACGAAAGTAACACACTTAGAAGGCCTTCTATCAACTAAAGTATCCTCAAAAATTTTTCTCATATCATAATGTCCAAAACTCTCAGAAGCAATCTTAAAATGGTCATGAAGAGGAACATCAAAAAGAGTATCAATTTCATCATTATCATTCAAATAATTTAATAAAGAATCCACATTACAGCTAAAATACTCACCAACAGTAAAAAGATCCTTTTTAGTAGAAACTTTTAAATCATGCAAAAAACGTTTATAAAAAGAAGAACGAATATGCTTAATAGCATCAAGCCTAAAACCATCAACGCTAGTCAACTCTAAAAACCATTTTCCCCATGTAAATAAATCATTTACAACATCTAAATTATTAAAATCAACATCACAGCCCATCAAATAATCGTAATTACCAAGTTCCTTATCAACATCATGAGCCCAAGACTTACCATAAAATCTAAAAATAGCATTTTCTTTTCCCTTATCATCATAATCAATACCATTAAAATCAGTCCAATTAAGCTTTAAATCAGAATAAGCATTATTTCTACCAGAAAAATTAAACTTAGTCCAAGCATCTATAGTTCTATAAGTTCCAATAACTTCATTTCTGTTATTAGGATTAACTTTATAAGCAATTATTTCTTCTTTTTCATCAGCACCAAACCTATGATTAAGAACAATATCAGCTAAAACTTTAATACCAGAACTTTGAAGAGACTTTATAGCATGTAAATATTCATCCTTAGTCCCATATTTAGTTCTAATAGTAGATTTTTGATTAAACTCACCTAAATCATATAAATCATAAACACCATAACCAGTATCATTAATACCACCAGCAGATTTACAAGCAGGAGGGAGCCATAAAGAATTAATGCCAAGTTTTTTCAAACTAGGACCAATAGTAGTTAATTTATTCCAAAGCATGCAATCATTAGGTAAATACCATTCAAAATATTGCATCATAGTATCATTAGTTTCTTTCATAAAAAATTCCTCAATAAAATAATATAAATAAAATAAAAATAGTCAAAATTAAACATACAAAATTTGTATAAATAAATTTATATAAATATTATAACATTAAATTACAAAAAATAGATGAAAAAATCAAAAAAATATTATATAATAAATATATCATATATTGGAGGATAAAAATGGAAAAAATCAATGAATTAATTACTTGGGTTCAAAATATAGAACTAAATCAGATAATTAATTTAATTATTGCAATAGTAGCAATAATATTAACAGTAACTTTTAGCTCAGGAATAAGCTATATAATTACAAAGATTTTTAATTTTAAAAAGAAAAAAGAAGAAATTATAAAAACAGTAATGTATAGTATAGTAAGAAGTTTGATAATAGTAAGTGGAATATATTTATCAACAAAAATATTAAACTTGAATGAAGAAATTCAAGCTTTTATATGGAAAATATATAGAATATCATTAATGTGGATAATCGCAAAAACAATATCAGAGTTATTAATTAAAGTAAAAATATTCAAAACTGTTATAAAAGATAGAGAAAACGATCCGATGATAAATATAATAAATAGAATAATAAAGGTCGTAATATATATAATAGCAGGATATTTGACACTAAAAGAATTTGGATATGACTTAGGAGTAATACTAACAGGATTAGGACTAAGTACAGCAATAATAGCCTTAGCAGCACAAGATGCAGTAAGAGATATGTTTTCAGGATTAGCAATATTTTGGGACAAGCCATTTGCAATAGGAGATTGGGTAGAAATAGGAACGGCAACAAATACTGTATCAGGTTCTGTTGAACAAATATCATTTAGAAGTACAAAAATAAGAACAGTAGAAGATACAATAATAACAATACAAAATTCAAATATAAGCACTCAAAACATAATAAATTGGGGAGTAATAAAGAAAAGAGTATATAAAGTAAATCTAAAGTTACCATTAGAAACAGAAGAAGTAGTAGTTGAAAAAGTAATAAATAGAATAAGGTTTATACTTAAATATAATAAAGATGTAATAAAAGAATCAATAAGTGTATACTTTAATTCTATACAAAATGATGGTATTAATATATATATATATTTAGAAACACCAATAACTGTTTTTAGTGAATATCAAAAATTTTGTAATAAATTAAACTTAACAATATTAAATATATTAGAAACTCAAGATGTAAAATTAGCATATCCAGGACAGAATATATATATAAAAAGTATAGAAAATAAGAAAACAGATGCTATGATAGCCTGGAAAAATGAAAATGTAAATATAAATAAACATGAAATAATAGAAGAAGCAAAAGGAAAAATAAAAGCAAAAAGCCATATAAAAGCAACAAAAATTGAAAAATAAATTCACATAAAAGACATAATAATATAGTAAAATATAATAAAATTTAATAAAGTTAAAGAAAAAATAAAATAAAATTAAATAAAATTGAATTAATTTAAATAAAATTAAGAATATAAAATAAAAAGAACAAAATGAAAGGAAAGTAAGTCTATTATGGAAGATATTACAATTTTAGTTGTAGATGATGAATTTAGAATAAGAAAACTATTAAAAGATTTTTTACTTAAAGAAAACTTTAAAGTATTAGAAGCAGAAGATGGAGAAAAAGCTCTTCAAATATTTGATGAAGAAAGAGAGAAAATAAATTTAATATTATTAGATGTAATGATGCCAAAATTAGATGGTTGGTCAGTATTAAGACAGATAAGACAAGAATCAAAAGTACCTGTAATAATGCTTACAGCAAGAGGAGAAGAGCAAGATGAACTATTTGGTTTTGAATTAGGAGTAGATGAATATGTATCAAAGCCATTTAGTCCAAAAATATTAATTGCTAGAATAAAGGCAATATTAAGTAGGACAAGTCAAAAGGAAAAAGAAAAGAAAAGTTTTGATGGAATAGAGATTGATGCTGAAGGAAGGACAGTTACAGTAGATGGAAAAATAGTAGAATTAAGTTTAAGAGAATATGAATTATTAAAATATTTATTAGATAATGAAAATGTGGCACTTTCAAGAGATAAGATATTAAATAATGTATGGAACTATGATTATTATGGAGATTCAAGAACAATAGATAGTCATATAAAGAAAATAAGACATAAACTAGGTAAAAAAGGAAAATATATAAAGACTATAAGAGGAGTTGGATATAAATTTGAGATAAAATAAGAATAGATGAACCAAAGGGGACGGGCCTTTTTGGTCGAAATCAACCAAAAAGGTCCGTCCCCTTTGGTTGGTTTTGTAGTATTAAGAGAGGTAATGATGATAGTAGAAAGATTTAAATCAATTCGCTTTAGGCTTTTTGTCACTTTATGTATTTCAATTGTATTAATTATATTTTGTTTAATTATAGTTAATAATGTTTTATTAGAAGGTTTTTATTTATATTCAAAAATATCTATGGCTATTAATACTTGTGAAGACATAAATGATTATTATAATGGAGTGATAGTATATGATATTGATGATAAACTTGAAGAAATTGAAATGAAAAATAATATAGATATACTTATTATTGATTCGGATTTTACAGTTGTATATTGTAATGATTTAGATATTATAAATAGTGTAAATGCTTTAGGTAATTTCAATTTGAATTTAAGAACAAAAATATTATATACTAAAGAAAATATAGTAGTACAATCTATAGATGAAAATAGAAATAATAAATATTTGCTTCTTTCTGCACATTTAGATAATGGATATAGTACATATATAAAAATACAGGTTCAGCCAATAAAAGAAACTGTAAAAATATCTAATAATTTGCTTTTAATTATAGGTCTTTTAATGATTATAATAGCAGCTGCTATCGCTTCTGTAATTGCTAATAAATTTACAAAACCTATAGTTCAACTAAATAAAATAACCAAAAGAATGGCTAATTTAGATTTTAGCCATAAATATAGAATTTCAGATGCAGAAGATGAGATTAATATGCTTGGCAGAAATATAAATGAGATGTCTGATAAGCTTGAACTTACAATACGAAGGTTAAGACAAAATAATACTAAACTAGAACAAAATATAGAAGAAAAATCTAAAATTGATGAGATGAGAAGGCAATTTATTTCAGATGTATCACATGAATTAAAAACACCAATAGCACTTATCCAAGGATATGCAGAGGGCCTTATTGAAAATGTTAATACTGATGAAGAATCAAAGAAATTTTATGCAGAGGTTATTTTAGATGAATCTAATAAAATGGATGAAATGGTTAAGAGATTATTAGAACTTATGAAGCTTGAATATCAAGATAGAAAGTTTGAAGATACGACTTTTGATTTGACTGAACTTATAAAAGAAGAATTAAGAAGGCAAACTGTAGTATTAAAAGAAAATAAGATTGAAGTTGAATTTGATGAAACTAAAAAGAATATGGTATTTGCAGACCAAGGATATATTGAACAAGTGATTAATAATTATTTGACTAATGCTATAAAGCATGTTGAAAATGTAAATAATAGTAAGAAGATTATTATTAGAACTGAAAAAAAAGGTGATAAAATTCGTTTATATGTATACAATACAGGAAAACCTATCCCAGAAGAGTATATAAATAAGATTTGGGGAAGATTTTATAAAGTAGATTCTTCTAGAAATAGAAATGATGGAGGTAGTGGTATTGGTCTTGCTTTGGTTAAGGCTATTATGAATAATTATAATAATGAATATGGCGTGAAAAATTATGAAGATGGAGTCGAGTTTTATTGTGATATTAATAGGTCTGTAAAGAAAAAATAGTTTAGAAAAATAGTAAAAATTAATTAAACTCATTGTCGAATTATGTAACAATTTGACGATGAGTTTTTGTTTACAGCATTTACATAATATGGTAGAATATATAATATGATACATATTAATTATAATAAAAGAAATGTAAATATAATTTCATTTATTATATCTATAATAACTTTTATCATTATAATTTTAATTCTAGACAATTTAAGTCAAAGACAATTAAATCAGTTTAGTTATGTGAATATAATATCAGAAAAAGAAATCCAAAAAGAAGAAGTAGAAAAAGATAATTTAGAAAATAAAAGACAAAAAATTAATCAAGATATAAAGTTAGAAGAAATATATAAATGGAATATAGAAATAGAAAAATTAAATATTAATGCTACTATACAAGAAGGAACTACATATGAAGTATTAAATCAAAGTGTAGGACATGTAGAAGAGTCTAATATTTTAAATGGAATAGTAGCTTTAAAAGCATATAACATAGGAAAAGGAATAAATTATTTTGCAAACTTAAAAGAACTAATAATAGGTGATGAAATTAAATATGAAGTAAATGAAGAAAAAAGAACATATAAAGTAGAAGAAAATATAATTTTAGATAAAGAAAAAATAAAAGATAAAATACAAAAAATAGAAAAAGAAAATAACTTTTTAGTATTAATAACATATGTAAAAGATATGGAAAACAAAAATAGACTAGTAATTGCAAAAGAAAAATAAATAATAAAGGAAAATAGAATATAAAAAATGAAAGAAGGAATAAAAAATATATGAAGAAAAAAATAAAATATTTAGCAGTATTTTTAATGATTTTAATATATCAAAAATATATGTAAATAAAGTAAAAAAGTATGAGAGTTTTTGAAAGATAAATGTAATAATTCGTTGACATATAAGTGTTTCGAATATATAATTAATTATATAAAAAATTAAGATATAGGAGAGAAAAATGAAGCAAAAATCAATTAAAAATAAAGGAAAAAAGAATATAATAATTGTAATTATTTCATTACTAATAATAATTGGATTAATAATAGGAATATCAATATATATAAATAATAAAAAATATGAATATGATATTGTAGAAATATCAAATGAAGAAATACAATACTATAAATTAGAGCAAGATGGAAAATATGGTGTAATAGACAAAGAAGGAAATGTAGTAATAGAGCCTAAATATGTTCTATTAGATATTCCGAACCCTACAAGAGATTTATTTGTAGTACAAAATGAAGGAAATACTAATTCACATCTTATAGATAAAAATGGAAATGAAATGTATTCGCAATATGAAAGTATAGAAGCAATAAATATAAATACGATATCAAGTAATATTCCATATGAAAAAACTGTATTAAAATATAAAGAAAATGGTTTGTATGGAATAATTGATTTAGATGGTAAAAAGATTACAGATAGTATTTATGATGAAATTTCTTCTATAGACTATAAAGAAGGATGTTTAAAAGTAAAAGTAGAAGGTAAATACGGAATTATAAATATAAAAGGTACTGAAATTGTAAAACCAGAATACGATTTAGTTTTAGCAGATGGATATTATGATGAAGAAAGTAAATATGAAAATGCTGGCTTTATTTTAAGAATAAAAACAGATGATGGATATAGATTTGGATATGCAAATAAAAAAGGAAAAATAATACTAGAACCTTTATATAATGAAATAAATCGTATAACAGAATTAGAAGGAAAAGATATATATTTAATTACATCAAATAATGGAAGATATGGACTAATTAAAAATGGAAAAGAAGTATTAAAAAATGAATATACAGAAATTTCATTTTATCTAAGTAATAACTTGTTAATAGTTGAAAAAGATAAAGTAAAAGGTGTAGTAAATTTAAAAGGAGATAATATTGTACCTATAGACTATGATGATATTATAATGGGAGGAAAGTACATTAATGCACAAAAAGGAGACGAGCTTATTGTTTTTGATGAAAATGGAAATAATATAAATACTGATATAATAAGTTTAAATCAGGTAAATGATAAATATTCAATTGTAATAGATAAAGATAACAATTATAACATTGTAGATAATAATGGAAATAAAAAACTAGAAAATATATACACATATATAGAATACTATAAAGATGATAAATTTATAGTATCAAAAGAAGGAAAAGCTGGAATTATTGATGGAGAAGGAAATGTAATTATAGATTTAAAATATAGTTCTATACAGAAAATAGAAGAAACAAATGCACTTCAAGCAGTAGATTCAGAGACAAATAGAACAGATATAATAGATGAAGAACTGAATATAAATGAAGGAATAATAGATTCTTCAGTTATAAAAAAAGAAAATTATATAAAACTATTTTCAAAAACTGATATGAAATACTATAACTTATCAGGAAAAAAAGTAGAATATAAAGAAATCTATCCAGATAATAAAATATATGCAGATAATAAAGATGGAAAATGGGGACTAATAGATAAAAATGGAAATATAATAGTTCCATATGAATATGAGGCTGTAACAGAGCAAAATGGAAATGCTGCAGGAATAAAACAAGATGGAAAATGGTATGTTATAGATACATCAGGAAAAAGATTAACAGATAATGGATATACAATAGATTGGCTTGATGTAACATTTTTAGGCAAATACTATATGACTAATACACCAGTTTCTAGAGGAATAATATATAGTGGAACTGTAAAATAGAATGAAGAAAGAAGGATTTTATGTATAAAGAATACGGAATAAGTGAAGAAACACTTAATCTAATAAAAAGATGTGAAAAAGAAGTAAAAGAAGAATTAAAAAAAATAGATGAGATATGTGAATATAATTCATTAAAAGTACTAAAAGCATTTCATGATAATAATTTATCAGAAGTACATTTTAATGAAACAACAGGTTATGGATATA
>ERZ1643246.3109-NODE-3109-length-14749-cov-5.918674_pt1 | contig 14749 bp, 16 predicted proteins | sample MGYA00579265_ERZ1643246 | MGnify/ENA primary metagenome ERZ1643246 (study PRJEB29033, sample SAMEA4952261) | chicken gut metagenome | biome: Broiler Chicken; feature: Gastrointestinal Tract; material: Caecum | place: Ireland | collected 2018 | study: Broiler... | reverse complement strand
TTGGAGCAAAACCATGGACCTATCCGCAGCCGGTATTTATCATCGGCAGCTACGATGAGAACGGAAAACCGGACGCGATGAATGCGGCCTGGGGAGGTATCAGCTGCGATACGGAGATCTGCATGTGTATCAGCGAAGGCCATAAGACCACCAAAAACATTCTGGAAAGAAAAGCATTTACCGTCAGCATGGCCACGGCGGATCAGATGACCGCCTGCGACTATGTGGGGATCACCTCCGGCAACAATACGCCGGATAAGATGGAGAAAGCCGGTTTCCATACGGTGAAATCCGAATTTGTGGATGCGCCGGTGATCGAGGAACTGCCCATGACGCTGGAGTGCCGGCTGATCAGCTATGATCCGGAAAGCTGCCATCTCTTCGGAGAGATTGTCAATGTCAGCGCCGATGAGCGTATTCTCACAGACGGGAAGATCGATATAATGAAACTGGCTCCCATAACCTTTGACCCGGTGGGAAGCGCCTACCATGTGATCGGAGAAAAGGTGGGAGCGGCCTTTCATGACGGAAAGAAGCTGAAATAAGGGGAATGCCATGCAGTCACTGACCAGCCGACCGATGACAGAGAAAGACAAGCAAGAGATCTGCGCCTGGAAATATCCGGGGGAGTATGCCATTTACAATCTCCCCTCTTATGAGAAAATGCGCGAGCGGAAAATCGGGTTTCTGAATCCGGAGACAGAAAACAATTATCTGGCCTTTCTGGACGGGGAGAGGCTGGTGGGTTTCGTTAATATTCTGGAAGAGGATACGGAGGTATTTATCGGCCTCGGCGTGGCTCCGGACTGCTGCGGCAGGCACTACGGCCGGAAAATTCTCGCCGCCGCCGGGGAGATTTCCAGGGAAAGGTATCCGGAGAAGCCCATGTATCTGGAGGTTCGCACCTGGAATACAAGAGCCGTAAGGTGCTACGAAAAGGCCGGGTTCCGGATAGAGGGAGAGCCTTATGAGCTCACCACCGGTATGGGGGAAGGCACCTTTTACCGGATGACAAAAAAATGATTATGTAAATAAATGTCAGCCCCGGAGGAATCCTGGAAGGATTCTTCCGGGGCAATTTATATACTATAATAAGGAACAGGACATACTGATGTCATGTTTGATTTGCTATGATAAAGGCGGGGAGAGAGAATGAAAACAGACCGGTTGATCGGCATTTTTATTTTACTTGAAAAATCGCACATGGTATAATTGCAATATAGTTTTGTTATAGCTTGGAAACCGCCTGATTAACAAGAAGGCGATAAAAATGGCAGTATCATAAGACTTGAAGGGGTGATTATATTGACCATAGAGGAAATTTTAGCAGGCGAATCGAAAAATGTGGAGTTTAAGGTACAGCGGCCAAAGGACAGCGAAAAGTATATGAAAACGGTTGTTGCCTTCTCTAATGGCGAGGGCGGCCGCATCGTGTTTGGCGTTGACGATACAACTTGTGAAGTGGTCGGCATCCCAAAAGACATTCTCTTTTCAGAGATTGATGCTATTACATCGGCGATTTCCGATAGCTGCGAGCCGGTTGTTATTCCAGATGTCTATTTGCAGACTATTGACGATAAAACCATTATCATTGCAGAGATCAGCGCTGGAAAGCAGCGACCCTATTACATCAAATCTAAGGGTATCAAGGACGGAACCTATATCCGTGTCTCCGGTACGTCCAGACCTGCCGGGCGCGATTTGACCGCTGAGATGTACTATGAGGACGAGGGCCGTTCCTACGATAAGGTCATCCGCAAAGACTTGACGGTGACAGATGAAGAAATCGCAGAGTTATGCCGTCAGATGAAAGAAGTGGCTGTCTCAAACACAAAATCTGCGGCGCAGAAAGAAGCTGTCAAAGATGTGACCAAGAACGTGTTGCTCAGCTGGGGACTTCTGGCGGAAGCAGAAGATGGCAGTATCCATCCCACCAACGGGTATGTCTTTTTGTTGGGTAAGGACGATTTCCTTTCGCATATTCAATGCGGGATGTTCAAAGGGAAAAACCGTGCGGTGTTTGTGGATAAACGCGAGTACGGCGGCCCTCTGTGGAAGCAGGTTGACGATGCGTTCCAATTTGTGTTGCGGAATATCCACCTCGGGGCAAAACTGGAGGGCATTTACCGCAAGGACATCTATGAGCTGCCGCCTGATAGCATCCGGGAGTTGATCATTAATGCTGTGATGAATTGTAGTTATTTGCAGAATTCGCACATTCAGGTGGCCATCTATGATGACCGGCTTGAAATAACCTCCCCTGGCGGCCTTATGCCTGGCGTAACGTTGGACAAGATGAAAGAGGGCTACTCCAAAATCCGAAACCGTGCGTTGGCCCACGCCTTCTCTTACATGAACCTAATTGAAGCATGGGGCAGTGGGATTCCCAAATTGATGGAAGCCATGCGGGAATATGGCCTGCGTGAGCCGGAGTTCAGGGATCTGGAGATTGGATTACGCATTAACCTCTATCGACGAGTTGAGGGTACAAATTTAGTGACCGACCAAGAAACTAGCCAAGAAACTAACCAAGAATTAAAAACCAACCAAGAAACTGACAATAAACCGGCCAAGAAAAGCACCAACAGAGATAGAATTTTAGATGAAGTCAGGAAGAACCCGTCCATTACCCAAAAGGAGCTGGAATCCGTAACAGGACTTTCCCGAAGTGGTGTGCGCTACATCATGCAGCAGCTTTGCAAGGAAGGCGTTCTGCGGCGTGTTGGTTCGACCAAGAAGGGGCAATGGCTCTTGACGGAAAATAAGCACAATGTGCTGAACGATTCAGGTGGTAGGTGAAGACATTGCCGGATGTTTGGCTGGGCCAGCACCAGACCCTTGAAGTTCAGAAAGCGAAAAGCAGTAACAGAAAAATTCGCAGGGAGGGATGAAGATGGCACAGAAGGAACTGGCGTTGTATGTGGCGGAACAGCTGGCCCCACTGGGGGAGATCCGCTACATTCCCATGATGGGCGGCTGGCTGTTTTATTACCGGGAGAAGCTTATCGGGGGCATTTACGGGGATGGTTTTGCAGTGAAGGATACGGAGGCGTCCCGGGCGTTTATGCCGGATTGCCGGGAAGGAGTATGGGAGGACACACCGGCGGCCCTGCTTCCCTGTACGATACTGGAGGACAGAGAAAAACTGTGCGAAATGGTCAGGGAAATGTATCCCCAGCTTCCCATGCCGAAGGAAAAGAAATCCGGGAAAAGGAGAAAAACACTCAAAGCCTGTGCTGATCCCCCCATTCGCACATTCCATCCAGGATAGGGATCAGAGATTTGCCCCGCTCTGTCAGGCTGTATTCCACTTTGGGCGGAATCTGCGGGTATTCCTCCCGGTGGACAAGCTGATCCGCTACCAGCTCCTTCAGTGTGGAGCTGAGGGTTTTGTAGGAAATGCCGCCGATATATTTTTTCATCTCATTGAACCGGACCACGCCAAACTCCATCAGGGTGTACAGGATAGTCATTTTGTATTTTCCGCTGATCAGGGACAGGGTATAGCTGAAACCGGTGGTGCTGAGACATTCGTTGGAAATGCATCGTTTGCTCATGGTTACACTCTCCTTTTGGTAAGTATATAGCTTTGATGTAAGTACCGCACTTTAAGGTGCGTACTTGCTATTTGGATTATGCTTGCTATGATTATAGTATCAGCAGCGGGAGAAGGCAATTCCCGCCCGCAAAGGAGGATCATTTTATGAGTAAGAAAATCGTTGTAATTACGGGAAGTCCCAGAAAAGACGGAAACAGTTTTGCCATGACGGACACATTTATCCGGGCGGCCGAAGAAAAGGGGCACAGTGTCACAAGATTTGACGCGGCCCAGAAGAATGTGGGCGGCTGCCATGCCTGCGAGACCTGTTACAAAACAGGCAAGGCATGTTCCTTTGACGATGATTTCAATGAGATTGCGCCTGCACTGCTGGAGGCGGATGTGGTGGTATTTTCCACGCCGGTGTACTGGTATTCCATTCCGGCCCAGATCAAGGCGGTCATTGACAAAATGTATTCCTTCTGCGTGGCTGGCAAGGACATTGCCGGCAAGGAATGTATGCTGATTGCCTGCTGTGAAGAGGATGACCAGTCGGTTCTGGACGGCGTGCGGATCCCCATAGAACGGACGGCGGCGCTGGTGAAATGGCACATGGCGGGAGAAGTGCTGGTTTCCGGGGTGCTGAACGTGGGTGATATTGAAAAGACAGATGGCTGCCGGCAGGCGGCGGCTCTGGCAGAAAAACTGTAAAGGAGTGTCCGGTATGAGCAAAAAGATTGTTATTTTAAATGGCAGTCCCCGGAAGAAAGGAAATACCTCTCTGCTGGTAAAGGCATTTACCGAAGGGGCCCATAGTGCGGGAAATACGGTCACGGAATTCTTCCTGGATGGGATGGAGATCCACGGATGCAAGGGATGTTTCGGAGGACACAGCAGCCGGGAATGTCCCTGTGTGCAGAAGGATGATATGGCCCGGATTTACCCGGCTGTGAAGGAGAGCGATGTGGTGGTGCTGGCGTCGCCGCTGTATTACTGGAACCTGAGCGGCCAGCTCAGGACGGCGTGTGACCGGCTGTTTGCCCTGGAGGAAGGGGACGGAAATCTTCTGCGGGGCCATGACAGAGCTTCCGCACTTCTCATGGCGGCGGAGGGAAACGGATTTGCGGATGCGGTGCTGTATTACGATCATCTGATGGAGCATCTGCACTGGAAAAATCTCGGCCACGTTCTCGCAGGTGGAAATATGAACGTGGGAGATGTGGAGGGCAAGCCGCAGATCCGGGAGGCTTATGCGCTGGGGAGATCGATTCAGTAAGGTTTGCCTCATCTTAACCTTTCCTTAGTACTTTTTTTGCGATTTATTTGTACCTTTCCGTTATCATACATGACAGAAAATCAAACCAGGCCCCCGGAAGAACCGCATCGGAACGCTTCCGGGGCCGGTTTATGCGGAAAGGGAAAATATCATGAACAGAAAATTATCCACCCCCAAAACCATATCCGGAATCGTGGCCGCCCTTCTGGTGCTGATCGCCGCTCAATGCCTGGCGCTGGCCGCCGGAGAAATACTGCTGCGTCTGGGGATACCCGGCGCCATCTGCAACGTGGTCATCGGTGTCATTTACGCGGCGCTGGTCTGCGGGCTGGCCGCCCTGGTGTGCAGAAAACTTCTGAAGGTTTCCCCGCGCAAAATGCGCCTGCCCGGATTTTCCATCAGGCCCATCTGGCTGGCCGCGGCGGTTCTCATGCCGCTGCTTTTGCTGGGATGTTGCCGGATCGTTGGCGGGCATTGGGAAAGGAATTTTCCGGCGGCCGGGGAAGCCTGGGCCATCGTCACCGGGGCGGTGGTTTTCTATGGATTTGCTGCGGGGCTGGCGGAGGAGATCGTTTTCCGGGGATTGATCATGGGCTGCCTGGAAAAAAGATTCGGCGTTCCAACGGCTGTGCTGCTGCCCTCCCTGCTGTTTGGGGCGGTTCATATCATCGGAAATGATCTGGATCCGGTCAGCGCCCTGCAGGTGCTGGCGGCGGGGAGCATTGTGGGAATTCTGTTTTCCCTGATTGCGATGGAGAGCGGTTCTGTCTGGAACAGCGCCATCGTCCACGGCGTCTGGAATCTGGCGGTGGTGGGAGGAATCTGGCAGATCGGAACCGCCGCGGGTCCGGAGGCCATCTTCAGTTTTGTGCTGGACAATACATCCTTCTGGATTTCCGGAGGGGAGTTCGGCATCGAGGCGTCAGTGCTGTCGGTGGGCATATACCTGGCATTCAGTGTTCTGGCAGTGCTGCGGATGAAAAAGAAAGCGGCAGTTTAGCCTTCGGATTCCGAAAACAGAAAAAGCAGTGCCGCCGGAAGTTTTCAAACCGTCCGGGGCGCTGCTTTTCCATATCAGGAGCGGGATTCTTCCTGCTGGAAATCCCGCAGCTGCCTTGTGATAAAGGTGCTGGTGATATCATAGATGGAATACCGGGGAGGCCGGATCCGGGCCGTCTCCATGGCTTCCTTCTGCTTTGGGGTGGCAGAGGTATAGGGATAAATACCAAAAAGAAACGGGAAAAGCATATACAGGAATTCCTGTCTGTCGGCGGCGGTCATACGCGGGAAAAATTTTTCCAGACAGCGCGTCACGGCCTGCAGAGTTCCCGCATATGCTTTTTTAAATGCCACCAGATTCTCCATGCGGCTGCCGCCCTCCAGATCGTAAAGATTCATGGCCATCAGCTTCAGCATACATTCCCGTTTTTCCAGTGAGCGTGCCACCGCGTCCGCGAATCCGGCGGCAGTGAGCGCGTCATTTTCCCGATCAATCTCCTCCAGATCCGAGGCCCACGCCTCATGCTCCCGCTGGAGCAGAGCCAGAAAGATTTCTTCCTTTGTCTGAAAGTAATTATATATGGAAGTACGGGTAAAAGAGGTCTTTTCTCCGATATCGCGAAGAGTAATCTCCCGAAATCCCATGGTCTCGTAAAGGGAGGCGCAGGCGTTGATGATCTCTTCTTTTCTTGAGGATACGAATTCCTCGGAGCATTTGGGCATCTGTTTTTGTCACCCGTTCAGGATCTCTTTTGCCCATCCGGCAGCGTTGGATCCGTTCAGAAGCTGCCCCTGCTTCCAGTTGGCCGCAGGACAGTGCTCCTGCAGACTTTTCTGGGCTTTGGAAATGCCGCTGCCGCCGGAGGTGGCAAAGGGAATCAGTGTTTTTCCGGAGAAGTCATAGCTGTCCAGGAACGTGTCCACAATCCGGGGCTCCACATACCACCAGATGGGGAATCCGATCAGAATCGTATCATACTGCTCCATTCCGTTTACCTGGCCGTCAATGGCCGGACGGCAGGCGGGATCGTTCATTTCCAGGGTGCTGCGGCTTTTTTTGTCCCTCCAGTCCAGATCCCCGGGGGAATAGGGCTGTGCGGGACGGATTTCATACAGGTCCGCGCCTGTGGCGTCAGCCATCTCCTTTGCCGCGCGTGCAGTGGCGCCGCTGGCAGAAAAATATGCAATCAATGTCTTACTCATTACGTTCACTCCTTATTTTTTACAGCTCAATCAGTTCATATTCCCGGCTTCCGTATCCCAGGTCAGCGGCCGCTTCGATGGTATGGATACCGTTGCGGCTGTTTACCCGCTCCATAAAATGCTCCCTGCCAGGATCGTCAGAGTTGACCACCAGGTCGATGCAGGCCTGATCGATGGCCACCGGATCCAGGGACGCCAGAATACCGATATCTTTCATGCAGGGATCCTCTGCCACTGCGCAGCAGTCACAGTCCACGGAAAGATTCTTCATCACATTGATAAAGGCGATCTTGCCCTGGAAATGTTCCACCACGCTGGAAGCGGCATCCGCCATGGCCTCCGGAAATACCACGCTGCTGGCATGCTTCTGCCAGGTCTCGAACCGGTCGTCGGTGGCTCCCGCGGAATGGATCAGCGCTTTGCCTGCCCGGGAAGCGCAGCCGATGGAGAGCTGCTTGAGGGCTCCGCCGTAGCCGCCCATGGGATGGCCTTTGAAATGGGCCAGCACCAGCATGGAATCATAGTTGACAATATGTTTACCCAGATGATTTTCTTTCAAAATTTTACCATTGGGAATGGGCCAGATCACATCCGGGCCCTCCGCGTCCATCAGATCCACCGGAAAATACTTTGTCCAGCCGTGCTCCTCCAGAAGCTTCCAATGAGAATCCGTGTTGTCGCGGACGCCGGCGGTGGCGTCTCCGTAGGCCGTGTTGCACTCCACGATGGTGCCATGCACCGCATCCACCATGGGCTTCCAGAACTCCGGATGCAGGAAATTCTGGTTGCCTTTCTCGCCGGAATGTACTTTTACCGCTACTTTTCCGGGAAGCGAAACACCCAGCGCCTGATAAAGCTTCACCACAGCCTCCGGGGTGATTTCCCGTGTAAAATAAACCTTTGCTTTCATAGATGGCCCTCCTTTTTAAGATCGCTGACATTGTGTCAGTGTTTATGATGTTACCATAGCACGAAACTGACATTGTGTCAATTTTGAAAATGTCAATTTCTGTTTCCGGTGATTGACAAGGTATGGTCCGTGTGATATAATGCCGTCAATTAAAGATGATAGAGGTGCAGAACTCATGAGTATTCCTGCGGAGGCGCTCAACCGTCCGCGAAACAGGGAGAAGGGGGGTTCTGCCGAAATGGAACACTGGATTGAGAAGCGTTCTGTTGGCCGGCAGGAGAAGATGTTGCCGACTGTCACGGTATGTGGAGCGCTATCGTCCTTCCCAATGTGTTTTTCGGATGGAAAACGGCTATGGCGCTGTGCGCTGTGGCCGTTTTTAATGTATGACAATGAAAAGTTCGCGCCGCGTGCTTTCCATTGTTTCATGACAGGGAAAAGTCATTGAAATGTGCTTTCCCCTGGATTTATACAAAGGCAAAAAGCCTGAGGAAGTTTTAACAACAGGAAAGGGGAACTTATTATGAAGAAAAAAATGATTGCGCTGCTTTTAATGCTGACACTGACGGCCTCCATGGGCGGATGCGGCAGTGCGGACAGTTCAGGTACTTCCGGAGCGTCCGATGCCTCTGAGGCTTCCGACGCTTCCGATACCGCGGATGGAGAAGGAACCTCCGGTGTGGAAGACGGCGTGCTCACCATCGCCATGGAGTGTGCCTATGCTCCTTACAACTGGACACAGACGGACGATTCCAACGGCGCAGTGCCCATCAAGGATTCCAATGAATACGCCAACGGCTACGATGTGATGATGGCAAAGAAAATCTGTGAGGCCAACGGCTGGGATCTGGAGATTGTCCGCACCGACTGGGATTCCCTGGTACCCGGTGTGCAGACCGGAATTTATGACGCGGTTATCGCCGGACAGTCCATGACCGAAGAGCGTATGCAGCAGGTGGATTTCGCGGGACCGTATTTCTATGCCTCCATCGTTTGCGTCACCAAAGCGGACAGCCCTTATGCCACGGCGACCGGACTGAGCGATCTGTCCGGCGGAACCTGTACGGCGCAGATTGCCACCATCTGGTATGATTCCATGCTGCCCCAGATCAAGGACGCGAAGATTCAGACCGCCGCGGAGACCGCGCCTGCCATGCTGACCGCGCTGGAGACCGGCGTTGTGGATTATATCTGTACCGATATGCCCACAGCCATGGGAGCAGTAGCCGCTTATCCCGACATGGTGATTCTGGACTTCTCCGACAGCGATGACGGATTCCAGGTGGATGAGGGAGAGGTCAACATCGGAATTTCTGTGAGAAAAGGAAATACCGTTTTGAAGGATGCCATTAACAGTGTGCTCGACGATATGACAGCAGATGATTTCAATGAGATTATGAACGATGCGATTGCTGTTCAGCCGCTGAGTGCAGAATAATTTGGAAAGGAGCGAATCCTCATGAATCGACTGGTTCAACTGGGCTCCGATATGGTGAGTCTCTGGAACAGGTACGGGGGAAGCTATCTGAATGGTATTAAGAATACGCTGATCCTGGCTCTGGTGGCCACCCTGATCGGATGTCTGATCGGATTCATCTGTGGTATTCTGCAGACGATTCCATACGCAAAAACGGATTCTCTGGTGAAGCGGTTCTTCCTGAAACTGATCCGCGTGATTATCCGGGTCTATGTGGAAGTGTTCCGGGGAACCCCCATGGTACTGCAGGCCGTGTTCGTATACTACGGACTTCCGTATTTCACCAACAATGCCCTGATGTTCAATAATATCTGGGCCGCGGCGATTCTGGTGGTTTCCATCAACACAGGCGCTTATATGGCCGAAACCGTCCGGGGCGGCATTATGTCGGTGGATACCGGGCAGACAGAAGGAGCCAAAGCCATCGGAATGAATCATTTTCAGACAATGGTGTATGTGATTCTTCCCCAGGCCCTGAGAAATATCATGCCGCAGATTGGAAACAACTTTATTATCAATGTGAAGGATACCTCCGTTATGTTTATTATTTCCTTCACAGAATTTTTCGCGGTGCACAGAGCGGCGGTGGGAGCCACCTACCAGTATTTCCCCTCTGCCACTATCGAGATGATCGGTTATCTGTGCATGACGCTGATTGCCTCCTTCCTGCTTCGCCGGGCGGAAAAATGGCTGGAGGGTTCCGACAGCTATGAACTGGCGCAGGCGGATCAGCTGGTGATGTCAGCGGGTACTTACAGTTATCCTGACCGGGGAACGCCTTTTGATGAAAAAAGCAAAGAATATCAGGAGCAGGAGAAAGGAAAGTCCGGACAGGACAGACACGGCAGAAACAGGAGGAAAAAGTGATGAGCAGTGACGCGATTTTAGAGGTCCGGCATTTATCCAAGGCCTTTGGAAGCAATACCGTCCTCAAGGATATTGATTTTACGGTGCGCCCGGGAGACGTGACCAGCATTATCGGCGCGTCAGGATCCGGAAAATCCACCCTGCTGCGGTGTATTAACCTGCTGGAAACACCCACCGGAGGAGAAATCCTTTTTCACGGGAAAAATGTCACGGGAAAAGGAGTGGATGCGTCCGGCTACCGGGCAAAGGTGGGAATGGTGTTCCAGTCCTTTAACCTGTTTAATAACATGACGGTGCTGGACAACTGTGTGATCGGCCAGGTGAAGGTACTGAAAAAAGAGAAAGAGACCGCCAGAAAAAATGCCCTTAAATATCTGGACCGGGTGGGAATGACCCCCTATATCAATGCCCGGCCGCGCCAGATATCCGGAGGACAGAAACAGAGAGTGGCCATCGCCCGCGCGCTGGCTATGGAGCCGGAGGTACTGCTGTTTGACGAGCCCACCTCCGCCCTGGACCCGGAGATGGTGGGCGAAGTGCTGGATGTTATGCAGAGTCTGGCGTCGGACGGAATGACCATGCTGGTAGTCACTCATGAGATGGCATTCGCAAGGGATGTTTCCAACCATGTGGTGTTCATGTCGGAAGGCGTGATCTGTGAGGAGGGAGATCCCAGACAGGTATTTTCACATCCGGAACAGCAGCGGACAAAAGAGTTCCTGACCCGTTTCGCGAAAGGATAAAAAACAGAAAATTGCCACAGTGAAGTTAAAAGACAAACTGCTGCGGAAACCCGGCCGGGACAAGAAAAGTCCCATTGAAAAGGCCGGGTTTCTGTGCTATAGTGGCCGTAGAGAAACTGCTGCCGTCCGGCGCCGGAGTCGCTGTGAAAAAGGCAAAAGATACCTGCCGTACCCGCTGTCCGGCGGAAGCTGCCGGATTTGAAAAGCCGTGGCAGTGCCCGAACTTTCGGATGCGCGAAATGGCAGAAGAACCAGGAGGAAGGAACATGGAACTCTCAAGAAACGGAATCAGGGAGAAAAAACAATGGGAGGATGCCGGGATTGTGCTGCCCGGTTATGATGTGGACGCGGCCGCAAAAAAAGCAAAGGAAGCGCCCCGTTGGGCGCATTTCGGCATCGGAAATATTTTCCGTATTTTCATCGGAGGAATTGCGGACGGGATGCTGGAGAGCGGCGATCTGGATACGGCGCTGACCTGTGTGGAAACTTTCGATTATGATGTGGTGGACAAGATTTACCGGCCGTATGACAATCTGGGACTGAGCGTGATCCTTCATGAGACCGGGAAAAGAGATTACAAGGTGCTGGGATGTTTTGGAGAGGCAGTCTGCGCACAGCCTTCGGATCCGCGTCGATGGGGCAGACTGAAAGAGATTTTTGCGGCTCCCTCCCTGCAGATGGTATCTTTTACCATTACGGAGAAGGGTTATGCGCTGACGGATGCCGCCGGAAGCTATTTTCCCTTTGTGCAGGCAGATATCGACAACGGACCGGATCATGCCACCGGCGCCATGGGGGTAGTGACCGCCATGCTGCTGGAACGTTACCGTCATGGGAAAGCTCCGCTGGCGCTGGTTTCCATGGATAACTGTTCTCAGAACGGAAGCCTGCTGCGCAGATCGGTACTGACCATGACAGAGGAGTGGAAGAAGAAGGGGTATGTGGACGATGGATTTGCCTCCTATGTGGCGGATGAAGAGGTTATCGCATTTCCCTGGACCATGATCGACAAGATAACCCCCCGCCCCAACCCGGACATTGCCGTGGATCTGGAAAAACTGGGAGTAGAGCATATGCAGCCGGTGGAGACCTCAAGACGCACCTATATCGCGCCCTTCATCAACGGCGAGGATCCCCAGTATCTGGTGATTGAGGATCGTTTCCCCAACGGCCGTCCGGCGCTGGAAAAAGGAAAGGGTGTTTATCTGGGAGACCGGGAGACGGTGAACAAATCGGAGCGGATGAAAGTCACCGCGCTGCTGAACCCGGTACATTCTGCGGTGGCGCCGCTGGGCGTTCTTCTGGGAGAGGAATATTTTGCGCACATGATTAATCACGATCCGAAACTGATGAAACTGGCAAGGATGGTGGCATATACCGAGGGCATGCCGATGCTGTCGGATCCCGGAATTCTTGATCCGAAGGCATTCGCGGACGAACTGTTTCAGGTGCGTTTCGTGAATGAATACCTTCTGGATACCAATTTACGGATTGTCACGGATGAGTCCCAGGGATTGGGGGTCCGTTTTGGGGCGACTATTAAGGCATACACTGCCAGATATGGAAGCGCAGAACGGCTGACGGCGATTCCTCTGGGGATCGCCGGGTGGCTGCGGTATACGATGGGGGTGGATGACGAAGGAAATTCCTATGTGCTGGCGCCGGATCCCATGGCCCCCGCGATGGCAGAGACGCTGAAGGATGTGGTGATCGGAAAACCGGAAACGCTGAAAGATCAGTTAAAGCCCATTCTCTCCAATGAGAAGATTTTCTTTACAAATCTGTATGAGAATGGCCTGGGAGAAAAGATCGAGGAAATGTTCCGGGAAATGATTGCGGGCAAAGGCGCTGTCCGTGCGACGGTTTACAAATACATGGAGAAATAGGACGGAGCATAAAAAGTATCCGGCAGCCGGAGGGACTGTAATGTCAGGATCCGGCTGCCGGATATTTTTCTGTCTGTTTTTTCCGTCTCCAAAAGCGCAGGGGCGCGGCTTTCGCGGATTAAGAGAAAGGCGCGTCGCCCGCTGTTTTTTCAGCGCCGCCGTGTACGGTAAAATGGTTCTTCCGAACGGAGAGAATTCCGTCTTTCTGCATTTTGCCAAGTTCTTTGGACAGGGCGCTCCTGTCCACATTCAGATAATCCGCCAGCTGTTGACGGTCAAAGGGAATATCAAACTGTCGGCTGTGTTTCTGCAGAGACACCGAATTCAGATAGGACATGATCCGGCCGCGGATAGTTTTGGGGGCTGTGTGGAAATTCCTCTCGGACAGCAGCAGATTTTTCCGGGAGGAGATGGACAGCAGATTGGCAATCAGTTTCATGGCCCAGGGTTCGGAGAGACTTCTCAGATGCCGCAGACTGCCGATCCGGAAGAAGAGAATCTGACAGTCCTCCTTAGCGGCCACATCCACCAGCAACGGTTCATTTTCCAGAAGCGCATAGGTTTCCGCAAAGAATTGTCCGCTTTCCGCATGGCTTAAAATGGTGCGGTTTCCCCAGAGGTCATTGTTTTCGATGGTGACGCTGCCGGAAAGAACCATTCCCAGCCGCTGCGTGACCGTGCCTGCGGAAAGGATCACCGCTCCTTTCCGAAAAGTCTGTTCTGACGCGTCCAGATGTTTCATGGCGGAACATGCTTCCGATTCCGTCATTCCCTGGAAAAATCCTGTTGACTGAAGCATTTTTATATCCATAATAAACTCCGTTTTTTCAAAAATGTGTCTGTAACCACAGAAATTCCTGTTTCAATGTAATAGGATAGAATCATAAAGTCAAGGAGGAATTGAAAAATGATTCGAAAAATAATCCATATAGACGAAGAAAAATGCAATGGATGCGGACTCTGTGCCTCTGCCTGCCATGAAGGGGCCATTGAAATGATCGGCGGAAAGGCAAAGCTGACAAGGGAGAATTTCTGCGACGGATTCGGAGACTGCCTGCCCGCCTGTCCCACCGGAGCCATCAGAATTGAGGAGAGGGAAGCCCCGGCTTATGATGAAGAAGCGGTAAAGAAGATGCAGGACAGAAAAGAGGCTTCGCAGCCCGCGCAGGGAGGGTGTCCCGGTTCCCGGGCAATGCGGCTTGCGGGGAATCAGCCGGATACCTTCGGCACTCCGTCAGCCACGGTCTCCATAAAACAGCCTTCCAGACTGGGACAATGGCCCTGCCAGATCCGGCTGGCGCCGGAACACGCGCCGTTTTTTGAGGGCGCGAAGCTTCTGATTGCGGCAGACTGTACCGCCTACGCCTATGCCGGTATGCATGAAGAGTTCATGAAAGGGAAGATTACCCTGATCGGCTGTCCCAAGCTGGATGACGTGGACTATGCCAAAAAGCTGACGGCCATTATCCGGGACAACGATATCAAGAGCGTTACCATCGTCCGCATGGAGGTGCCCTGCTGCGGAGGTCTTCAGCGTGCCGCCCAGCAGGCCCTGAAGGACAGCGGGAAATTCATCCCCTGGCAGGTGGTGACAATTTCCAGAAACGGGGAAATTCTGGAATAATCTGCTTTCCCGGGGCAGATTCTGTGATATAATTTCATAGAAAGAGCAGCAGGAAAAGCCTGTATACCGCCGGCAGTGCGGCTGCAGGCTTTTCCTGCGGTATGTCTTAGCAGAGGAAAATGGTATGCGGGAGGTTGTTATGGACAGAAGATCCTATAAGATTCTGGAGAATAGTGTGAAAGAAAGTAGAGAACAGCCGAAAAATGGCGCACTGAAACAAGCTATT
>ERZ1643246.3108-NODE-3108-length-14750-cov-4.003607_pt1 | contig 14750 bp, 3 predicted proteins | sample MGYA00579265_ERZ1643246 | MGnify/ENA primary metagenome ERZ1643246 (study PRJEB29033, sample SAMEA4952261) | chicken gut metagenome | biome: Broiler Chicken; feature: Gastrointestinal Tract; material: Caecum | place: Ireland | collected 2018 | study: Broiler... | reverse complement strand
CACCCCGCGGCAGCTCTGGCTGTACCGGGAACTGGGCCTGACCCCGCCGGCCTTCTACCACCTGCCCCTGCTGCTGGCCGCCGACGGACGGCGGCTCTCCAAGCGGGACGGGGACCAGAGCCTGGAACACCTGCGGCAAAAATACGCCCCGGAGGAGGTCATCGGCAGGCTGGCGTTCGCCTGCGGCTTGCAGGATGCGCCCCGCCCGGTGCGCCCCGCCGACCTGGTCGCGTCTTTCGATTGGGCGCGGGTGCCCCGGCAGGATCTCTGCCTGCCGGAGGGGCTGTTCTGATCCCAATAGATAATTTGCACAAAAATGCGCGTGGAAATTTTCCGCGCGCTTTTTTTGCGCATTTTTTTGTATGAAAATCCAACCAATGAAAAAAAATGGGGGGTTCAACGCCTTTTTATAACACAAAAAGCGGAAAAAATGCACAAAAAACTGTGAATAACCAACGCGTACTTTGTTTATATGCTTGCATTTGCATCCGGCTAACTATATAATGAATGCATAAAAAATGGAATTGTATCCCTGTCCCTTGCCCGGCGCCCCGGTGGGCGGCCGGACAAACCATTCCCAGTAAGCCGGAGGAAAGCGTATGAAAGCAAAGCGACTGTTGGCCGGTCTGATGAGCCTGGCCATGCTGTGCAGTGTGGCGTCCACCCCCATCTACGCCCTGGAGGAGAGCGTGGAGGTGGCGAACGCCCCCACCCAGAGCGAGCCGGTTCCGGAGGAGCAAGCGCCCGCCGAAGAATCCCCCGCCCCGGAGGCCACGCCGGTGGAGGAAGAATCCGCTGCACCCGAGGAAACCCCCGTGCCCGAGGCTACCCCGGTGGCGGAGGAACCCGCTGCGCCCGAGGCTACCCCGGTGGCGGAGGAAACCCCTGCGCCCGAGGCTACCCCGGTGGCGGAAGAACCCGCTGCGCCCGAGGCTGCCCCGGTGGCGGAGGAAACCCCTGCGCCCACGGCCACCCCTGTGCCCACAGCCGAAGCCACGGAGGAAACGATGTCCCGGGCTCCGGCCAACCAGGCCCTTGCGGCGCCCCGCAGCGGAGAGAATAACGCCTCCTTTGCGGACGTGGTGGAAGACTACTACGGCGACGACGCCGAAAATCCCCTGCCGGTGGGCAACGTCACCCTGCAGTGGAGCAGCGCCTCCACCACCGGGGACGAGCTGCGGGCCGGCAACACCGTGAGCATGGTCATCGACTTTGTGCTCAACGCCGCCGCCACCTACAACTACACCAGCTATGAACAGCCCCTGTTTGACAGCTACGACGATACCACCATCACGCTGACCCTGCCCGAACATGTGACCATCGACACCGACGAGGCCGGCACGCTGGACAATGTCACCGGCATCGAGGACCTGGGCAACCAGACCTGGAAGCTGACCCTCACCGAAACGCTGCCCGCCGACTCCAGCTTTATGGGCACCCTGCTGCTGCCCCTGCTGGTGGAGGGCAACGGCGTGCTGCCGGTGGGCACCCTGCTGGACTTTTCCGGCTGCACCGTGACCATGGACACCGCCTTCACGATCATGGACCGCACCAACCCCGCGGCGGAAACACCCTACAAGACCTTCGGCAAAACCATCACCGGCACCAACAACCTCACCGACAAGACGTTGGTCACCGACGACCGCTGGGGTATCCAGAAAACCCCCGGCCGCGCCGAGGATGACGCCAGCGGCGCCGTGACGGTCAGCGAGGACAAGTCCACCGTGACGGCCAGCTTCTTTTTAAAGGTGGGCCTGCTCACCGACGACGTGGTCAACCCCAACAACGCCACCTACGGCCGCCCCGGCCGTGTGCCGCTGGAAGGGGACTTGCTGCTCACCGAGACCCCCACCGTCCTGGACCGGAACGGCAACCCCCTGCAGCCCCAAAGCATCACCGTGACGCCCCAGTTCGGGGAGGGCACCCCCCTGACCTTCACCGCCGGCGAGCCCCAGGCCCTGCCGCTGCGCACCTGCAGCGACAGCACGGCCCCCCTGCCGAATGTGGACGGCAGCGCCCCCTATGTGTCCACCTACCTGGTGGAAGTGGTCTATGACTACGACCCCTTTGTGGCCCATTACTATGAGGAAAACCAGGACCTGCTGACCATCCTGAACAACGTCAGCATTACCTACCAGCTCAAAGGCGAGAATACCACCCGCACCCATGAGAGCCAGGCCCAGGTGGAGGCCGGTGAGGTGGTCAGCCCCGCCGCCCTGCATCTGGAAAAATACCTGCTGAACGCCGAGAACACCGCCGCCCTGTACAGCGAAGCGGATGACGTCATCCGGGGTCCGGCCCAGTTCACCCTTACCGACGCGGACGATCCCGACGCGCCGGTGACCCTCTATGCCCGCAGCGAGGACGGCACCTACCAGCGCCTGGAGGGCAACACCGTCACCATCGACCCCCAGGGCAGCGGCGCCGCCAACGGCACCGACGGTACCCTGACGATCTACCTGGACCCCGGCCGCTACACCGTCACCGAGACCGCCCTGCCCGACAACACCGTGGCCATCGCCGCCGCCGAGGGCGACCAGGGCAAGAACAGTGACCCCAAGACGCTGACCCTGGTCCAGGGGGCGCAGCAGACCGCCGCCTTCTACAACCGGGAGGACGCCGGCATGCTGCTCCTGACCAAGCAGGGCCCCAACGCCCAGGGCGAAAACGTGGCCCTGGCCGGGGCGGGCTTTGCCCTGTATGCCGACGCCGACTGCACCCGGCAGGTGGCCGCCGGCACCACCGATGCCAACGGACAGCTGCGCTTTGACCGGCTGGCCTACGGCACCTATTACTTAAAAGAAACCGCCGCCCCCGACGGCTACGCCCTGTCCGCCCAGGTGGAGACCATCACCCTGAGCCGGGAAGCGCCCCTGGTGCGCAAGACCGTGCTGGACAACCGCAACCTGGCCTACGCCAAGCTGGAAAAACAGCGGCAGGAGGGCGCCGACTTTGCCCCCATCACCGGCAGCCTGGCCAGCCAGCTGAACGGCGCCTTTGCGGTGCAGCAGCTGGTGGACGGCGAATGGCAGGACGTGACAGGCCAGACCGGCCTTTCGCTGAACGGCACCACCGGTCAGCTGGTGGTGGAACTGCCCGTCTATGACGCGGAAAACCAGCCCATCACCTACCGCTTCCACGAAACGCTGCCCGCAGGCTGGCATGACCCCGACGACCCCGATGCCACCGAGGCCGCCACCGACGGCTTTACCCTGGTGGACAACCTGAGCCAGACGGCGGCCCAGGTGACGCCGGTGGTGCTGCGCAATGAGCGGGACACCGGCCTGGTCATCCACAAGACCTTCTACGGCATGACCGGAACCGGCCTGCAGCCCCTGGCGGACGGCAGCTACGAAGCCACCTTCCGGCTGTACAGTCGGGTGGGCACCGAGGGCGCCGTGACCCCCTACCGGGCCGCCGAGCCCTTTATGACCGAAAACGGCACCCTGAGCATCGACGACCTGCCCCGCACCGACGCGGCGGGCACCCCCGTCCAGTATTTCCTGGAAGAAGTTCCCATGACCGCGGACACCGCTGTGCTGGGCGGCACCCCGGACTTTGTGCTGGTGGACGAACAGACCGGCAGCAACACCGCGGCGGAAAAACAGACTGCCGTGACGCTGCAGGACGGCACCTCGGTGACCGTCTTTGGCCCCTTTGACTTTGACGCCATGCCGACGCAGACCATCGAACTGCGCAACGACGAGGATGCCGGCGGCCTGCTGATCCAGAAACAGGACGCCACCGACGGCAGCTTTGTGCCCGGCGCGGAGTACAAGGTCACCGACGGAACCACCGAAGCCACCGGTGCGGTGGAAGATGCCGACGGCACCTTTGTGAAGGTGAAAGCCGGCCGGTCCTACACCGTTACCGAGAGCGTTGTCCCCGAAGGGTATCACCCCTACTACGGGGAGGACGCCTCCGCCACCGGCTGGGAGAGCGACACCGTGGACAAGGGCGAAGTCGTCACTGTGGTGATGGAAAACCTGCCCGACCCCACCCTGACGGTGGAAAAGGAAATCCGCAACTGGACCGGCGAAGAAGGTGCCACCACCCGGGACGGCGTGGAATTTACCGTGTACGAATATGACCCGGAAACCGAAACGCTGGGCGACCAGGTCATGGTCAGGGAGGGCGACCAGGAGGTGGCGCTGAAAGTCACCTCCGGCGGCGAACCCGTCCACCTGGCACCGGGCAGCTATGTACTGAAGGAAATCAACGCGCCGGAAGGTGCGCTGGACCCCAACACCCATATGGACCAGTATGCCAATGTGGAGGGTACCATCCAGCTGGTCAACGCGACGAAGAAGGAACTCTTCTTCGGGCCGGTCACCCTCTCCGCCGTGACGAAAGACGGTGACGAATGGAAAACCGGCACCACCTTCCGGGCGATCAACCTGAGCGAAAACGGCGCCCTGCGGGTGAAAAAGGCGGACGAGAACGGCAACCCGCTGGCCGGGGCCATCTTCATCACCTACCGGTTTGATGATACCCAGGAAGAGATCGAGATGGGCAGCGCCACCACCGATACCCAGGGTCTGGCAACCTTTACCGACCTGCCGATCTACGACGAACATGGCAGTCAGATTTTCTACTACGTGCGGGAAATCCAAGCGCCTCCGGGGTACAGTATCAGCAAAGAGGAGCCCCACATCACGTTGAACGCCGGCACCGTGACCGAGCTGAAAGATTCCTTCGTCAATGTTCCGTCGGGCAGCTTTACCGTCACCAAGGTGTACTACAACCTGTGGGAACACAGCTTCACCCAGAAGGAATATCTGCTGCCCGGTACCCGGGTGGCCCTGTTTGCCCAGGATGGCGAAACCTACAAGTTCCAGGAACTGGCCACCGCCGACGACCTGGGCCAGGTGCGCTTTACCGACCTGCGCCAGGACACGGTGTATGTGGCGGTGGAGTATGACATTCCCGCAGAGGCGGACTATGCCTATCTGGAACCTCAGCAGGGCGGCTACCTGTCCGAGGTGACCGGGTTTGGCGATCCCACGCAGCTGAAGGGAACCAGCCTGACGGAAACGCAGCTGGATAGCCTCAACTATGTGACCTACAATGCCAGGAACGGCGACAAGCAAGACCAAAAGGACCAGACCGCCAAGCTGATCAACGAGGAACACTGGACCCAGCTGCACATCAAGAAGTATGTGCCGGATGAGAAATACACTGCCCCCGCAGTGCCGGCGGACAGCCAGGTGAACGGCGAGCGGCCCATCAACAACGCCGAGTTCGACCTGTACATGCAGGTGGTGGATGAGGAGCTGATACAGGATGGCAATACAGTCGGGCTGACCTATGTGGACGGCAGCGCGGACTACACCCACATCGGCCACTACAGCAGCGGCACCCTCTACGACCCCGCCACCGGCGACCGGATGGACGGCTGGTTCGGCACCGACGTGCTGAAGGCTGCCGACAACGTGGTCTACTGGCTGGTGGAGCGCACCCCCGGCATCGGGGCGGCCATTAAGCCGGAAAGCCAGATCGTGCTCATCTACCCCAGCGGCCAGAAGTATTCCAACCAGTCGAAGTCGCTGGAAAACCCCGACGTGGACTGTACCAACACCTATGCCTACACAAGGGATACGGTGAACCGCGAACTCAAGGTGGAAAACGACCCGGTGACGGGCCCCGGCACCGAACAGTTCGCCACCGTGCGTCTGACCAAGTGGGCGGATTCCTACGATGAGGACGGCGTCCTCCAGCAGGACTACACCCCGCTGGGCAACGCCACCTTCGCCATCTATCTGGCCCACGCCGACGGCACCACCGCGGCCCTGCTGGACACCGTCACCACCGGCCTGGACAACACCGACCTGACCGGCGGCGACCTGACCGCCTGGGCGTCCTCCTACGCCTTTGGTTACAACGCCCTGATGAATGCCTACGGCGAGCTGGACGAGGGCGACGGAACCCCCGAGGGCGGGGACATCTTCTGGACGGATGCCGACGGCAACGCCTATGCCCGCCTGATCCTGCGGGAGACCAGCGCCCCCGCGGGCTACAGCACCCCCGACCATGAATTCCGCATGACCCTCTTCTTCCAGAAGGTCAAGGAAGGGGAAGGGGCTTCCGAGACCTTCAACGACCTGTTCTATGTGAAAACCGACGATAAGGAGGTGCCGCTGGCCAGCACCATCGGCGACGGCTGGCCTTGCTACGCCGTGGACGCCGACGGCGAAGTGGTCATGGGCACCACCCAGTACCGCCTGGTCAACCTGCCCATCGACAACTTTGCGGTGACGGTGAGCAAGTACGGCTACACCGTCCACGAGGAGGACATCCCCTCCGGAATCCAGAGCAACCTGAACATGACCGCCGCCTAGCTGGACGCCTATTACTACGCCGGCACCAACGGCGACGATCGGGTGCCCCTGCAGGTGACGATGCGCATCCAGCGCTACAACGGCACCAGCAAGACCTGGGCAGACTATGTCTATACCCATGCCGACGGTACCAACAGCGCCACCTTTACCACCACGGACGGCTGGTATGCCTTCCCCAACGGATTGCCGGTGGGCCGCTACCGCCTCATTGAGACTGCCGGCGCCACCGGGTACATCCGGATGTATGACGGCAGCGCCGTGGCCGGCGACGCTTTCCACAACGTCAAAGCCTACTACTTTGCCGTCACCACCGAAAACCTCAACCTGTCGCTGTACAACCCCCAGAAGCTCAGCCTCACGGTGGCCAAGACCGATACCACCGGTCAGGAACTGGAGGGGGCTACCTTCCGGCTGAACAATCGGGAGGCCACCACCGACGACAGCGGCTATGCGGAATTTGAAAACCTTGACAGCGGCGTCTACACCCTGCAGGAAACCGGGGCGGCAAGCGGCTACAGCAAGGACTACCTGACCGCCTACCTGAAAGACGCCTACCCCCGCAGTAAGGGGTATGTCTATACGGTGGATGCGAACACCTCCTATGCCCTGGAAGACTTTGCCACCAGCGGCATCTACCTGGGCCTGCAGACGGTCCAGCAGGGGGACGAACCGGTGGTCACCAACAAGGTGGACCTGAACGACTACCAGATGCAGGACCCGCTGATGCTCACCGTGCAGGACCCGGCCCTGGGTTCGCTGACCATCACCAAGACCGACGCCCAGAAGCCCGGCGAAACGCTGCCGGGTGCCACCTTCACGCTGGCCTACAAGCCCTTCGCCGCCTGGTCCCAGGCGGAGGCCGCGGCATTCACCGATGACGGCAGCGGCTGGACCGTCAAGGTGGCCGAAACCGACCAAACCGGCGAAGGCGGCACCGTGACGGTGCAGAACCTGCAGCCCGGCATCTACAAGATCACCGAGAAAACGGCCCCCGACGGCTACACCGCCGACACCAACCCCCGGTACGCCATCGTCACCGGCGGCCTGAACCAGAACCTGACCTGGAACGGCCAGACGCTGAACGACCAGGCCACCGTCTCCGACAAGGAAAAGGTGGACCTGACCGTCACCAAGCGGCTGGACACCGGCAGTGTGCCTTTGCAGCAGGCCGAAACCTTCACCTTCACCCTCTACAGCGGCACCACGGAATTGGATTCCCAGACCGTCACCTTTGCCAAGGACACGGCCAACGGCGCCACCCGGCAGGTGACCTTTGAAGACGTGGAGCAGGGCGGCAGCTACACCCTGACCGAAACCCATCACAACGGCTTTGTGCTCACCGGCATCACCGACGCCGCCGGCAACCCGCTGACGGTGACCCAGGATGCCCAGGGCAACAGCAGCGTATCGCTCACCCTGCCCACCGACGGCACCGGCCTGACGGTGACCGCCACCAACCGCGCCCTGCAGGGCAGCATCACGCTGCAAAAGCAGGACGGCAGCAACGGCACCGCCCTGGCAGGGGCCACCTTTACCATCACCCGGACGGGTACCCCCGCCATGGAGCCCATCACCGTCACCACCGATGCGGCGGGCAGCGCCACCGCCGTGGTGCCGCTCACCGGGGTGGAGGGCAACGAGTTTACCATCACCGAGACCGCGGCCCCCGACGGCTATGTGCGTAAGGACAACACCGTCACCCTGACGGTGAAACCCGGCGACGCCGCCAGCCCCGCCACCAACGAAGCCCTGACGGTGAACAACTACCCCGGCGTCAAGATTCAGCTGACCAAGTACGACAACGCCCGGGAGGGGCTGGACCCCCTGCCCCAGGCGGAGGTCACCTTTGCCCTCTACCGCCAGGACGGTACCGCCTGGACCTTTGTGGAGGAGGCCACCACCGATGAGAACGGTGTGCTGACCTTTACGGTGGAGGACGGCCAAGTCTACGCCGTGGCGGAAAATCCCATCCCCGCCGGTTACCAGGGCCTGGAAGGCCTGTGGGACGGCACCGGCTGGGTCCCCACCGCCCGGGACGAAACCCGCACCTACTACCTGATCAACGGCGGCGAACCGCTGGTGCTGTCCCAGGGCATCTACGCCTACGACGCCCATAACGTTCCCTACATCCGGCTGGAACTGCGCAAGCAGGATGCCCTGCATCCCGCCGCCGAAACCCAGCCCGAAGCCACGGTGGACCTGTATGAAGTGCCCGCCGACACCCCCACTACCCTCACCGAGGAACAGGTCAGCGCCCTGCTGGCCCGGACCGACGTGACCCGGGTGGCCCAGGGCGTGGCGGTGAATCTGGACGGCAGCGACACCACCGCCAACAGCCGGTTCAAGTACGGCTGGCTGGACAACACGGTGGTGGGCGGCAAGACCTACCTGGCCCTGGAGACCGACGCCACCATGACCCAGATCCGCGACCATGCCGACGAGGTTTGGTATGCCGTCTTTACGGTGCCGGCGGACACCACCGGCCTTGAGGTCGTGACCCTGAAAAACGTGCCGGGCCGCGCCGAGCTGAAACTGGAAAAGACCACCGAGACAGCCAACTACGAAAGCCTGCTGGCCGCCCCGGCCCAGCTGCGCTACACCCTGACCCCCACCGTGGAGGACAACACCTACCCGCTGAACGGCTTTGTGCTGGCGGATACCGGCCTGACCGCCTACCACCAGGACACCCCGCTGGATTTTGCCACCTACCTGCAGGACAAGTATGCCATCACCCAGGCGACGCTGGCTCCCTCCAGCCATGACGGGGCCGCCTACAGCGCCGACGGCAGACAGACCGGCCTGCAGGCCACCGTGACCTTCTACGACTTTGCGGGCAATGCGGTGGAAACCCAGACCGTGGAGGATGCCACCCGGACGGCCACCCTGACCCCTGCGAGCAACAGCAGGATCGCCCGGGTGGAGGTCAGCTATCGGTCCCCGGCCCTGCAAGAGGCCACCGGCTATGCCCTGGGCCAGAATTTCCGGCCCGGCGCCGTGACCGTCCAGATGACGCTGGACCAGCAGCCGGGCGGTGTGGACGTGCAGGAAATCACCCGCGTGGTGAACACCGCCACCGCCACCCTGACCTACAACCCCTGGGACGGCCAGGGCACCAAACTGGCCGAAGAAACCCTGACGAAGGAAGCCACCGCCGAAAACACCTTTGCCGAGCTCAAGGGCGCGCTGATCAGCGTGAACAAGACGGTGGACAAGGACCATCCCACCCAGAACGATACCCTGACTTACACCATCGCCGTACACAACGCCCCCGAGGCCGAAGCTGCCATGCAGCGGCCCTTCGTGGTGGACCTGCTGCCCCAGGGCACCCGCCTGGAAGGGGAGAGCGGCAACGTCACCCTGATCGACCCGCCTGCGGGCGTCGAGATTGAAAACATCCGCATCTCCACCCAGAACGGGGAAACCGCCCTCTTCGTCTTCCTCACGGGCGAACTGGCCCCCGGCGCCACCCTGCAGCTGCAACTGCAGGTATATACCACCGCCGAGATCGCCGTCTATGGCCCCGAAATCCGCAACTATGCCCTTGTGGGCAGCCGGGTGGCCGGAGTCAAGAGCGTCAACAATCCCCACGGCTCCTCCTACAAGACGGCGGATAACCTGTGGCCCTACGGACTGGACACCGTGCTGTCCAGCCTGGCAGGAACCCAGCGGCTGGAAAGCCTGCGCGCCATGCTGGGCGAAATGAAGGACTTCGGCTATGTGTCGGCCACTGTGCACAGCAACTGGTCGGCCACCTCGGCCGCCGGCCTGGTCAAGACCGGCCAGGGCAACCTGTCCACCGATCTGGGCTTCACCTCCGACCGGCTGTCCACCGTGGGCAACGACGGCTACATGGACTACCGCCTGCAGGTGAGCAACCTCTCCTCGGCGGACCAGAACGTCCACTTCACCAACGTGACCGTGCTGGATGTCTTCCCCTTCGTGGGGGACCGCAGCCAGGGCGGCTCCAACCGCGGCAGCCAGTGGGAAATGACCTTTGCCACCGACACCTACGCCGCGGCGGGCAACCCCACCGGCGTGCAGCTGCAGCGCCTGGATGAAAACGGCAACGCCCAGATCCTGGGCACCGACCAGTACGAAGTCTTCTACTACACGGGCGATATCACCCGGGACAACATCAACGACGTCTACGCCTGCGTGGAACAGATCCGCTTCGGGCAGGACGCCCCCGCCGGCTGGACCAGGACCCCCACCCAGGGGGCCACGGCCATTGCCATCGCGGTGGAAAAACAGGACCGCAGCGCCCTGGCCTCCCACGGCAGCTATCTGGCCGAGTACCGCCTGCGGGTGGGCAACCTGAGCCAGGAGGATCTGGCCGACCGGTCCTGGACCAACGCGGTCAACAACTTCATCTTTACCTATGACCGGTACGTGGGCAACCAGACCGCCGCCGACGCCGTGCCCTCCAACACCACCATGCTGTCCAACTCGGTGTCCAACACCATCCTGCCCAGCCTGGTGCAGGTGGGCGGCCATGTATGGATCGACAAGAACGCCGACGGTGTCTGGCAGGCCGACGAGTCGGTGGATGCCCTGGCCGACAACGCCCTGGTGCAGTCCCTGCTGAACCATGTGGAGGTCACCCTCTACACCTACGAGGGCAACAGCGACGTGGTCCGCCAGGCCCAGAGCTACGCCACCGGCAGCGATCCCGACTGGTACAGCGAAGCCAACTTCCTGTTCACCGGCCTGGAACCCGCCAGCCGGATGGACAACTTTACCGAGGACCAGCTCTACAGCAGCGGCGATAACCGCGACCCGCTGAACCCCGCCCTCCTCAAGGGCGAAGCCCCCAAGACCTACCGCATCCTGGTCACCGTGCCGGAAACTTCCGGCATCCTGAACCAGGTGACCACCCTGGGCGGCCAGGACCATAAGGAACAGACCGGCTTCTCCCGCCATCCCGACGACCTGGCCCCCGGCGGCGCCCATGCCGACGAGGCCAGCGACAACAACTTCTTTGCCGTTGATGGCACTTCGGCACGCAACAATATTTCCGAACGGTTCTTCCTGTATGCCACCGCCGATCCCGCCACCCAGTTCGACAACACCAAGGACATCGGCTTTGTGCTACAGCGCAACCTGCTTCTGCAAAAGGTGGCCAAGAACGATCCCACCAAGACCCTGGAAGGCGCCACCTTCCGGATCTACGGACCCTTTGCCACGGTGGAGGCGGCCAACACCGCCGCCCTGACCGACGAAAACCTGGTGGCCGAAGTGACCACCGACGCCAACGGCCAGGCCACCGTACCCAACCTGAACTGGTTCCAGAACTACGTCATCGTGGAGACGGACAGCGCTGACTATTATCAGCTGGACGGCGCCACCGCGGCCAACGCCGACGGCGTGCTGCAGGCCTACACCGGCACCGCCGCCCCGGGCCCCGCCTGGGTGCTGGGCGTGCCCGCCGACAACGTGACCAACCAGAACCAGACCGTCACCGTGACCAACCGCACCGAGGTGGAATACACCCTGACCGCCGCCAAGACGATGGAGGGCACCACCCTGCGGGACAACCAGTTCACCTTCACCCTGCTGGACGGCCAGATGCAGACCCTGCAGACCGCCCGCAACGTGGACGGACAGATCACCTTTGCCCCCATCCAGGCGGACCGGGTGGGTCTGTTCACCTACTACCTGCGCGAGGAACTGCCCGCCGAGGCCCAGGGCGCCGTGCTGGACAACATCCGGTACGACACCACCCTCTGGAAGGCGGAGGTCAACGTGGGCCGCAACGCCCAGAACCAACGCCTGGAGGCCACCATCACCTACAGCCGGCAGAACGCCGACGGCAGCTGGACCCCGGTGCCGGAAGGCGCAACCTTCACCAACCGGTATCTGCCCGCCTTCCGTACCCAGTACAGCCCGGTGGTGCGCAAGACCTTCACCAGCGACAGCCAGGCCCGCCCGCAGGAACAGTCCTTCACCTTCACGCTGACCCCCGCCGAATCCTACGGCGAGGCGGCCCGCATCGACCAGGGCGGTGACCGCGTCACCCTCACCCACGAGGGCGTGGCCTACTTTGCCCCCATCACCTTCACCCAGACGGGTACCTACCGCTTCACCCTGCAGGAAGTCAACGACGGCAAGGCCGGCTACACCTACGACACCACCCAGTGGACACTGGAAATCGAGGTGGGCAAACAGGACGACGCCCTGAAGGTCCTGCACGCCGTCTACCGGGCGGAAGGCAAGCCCAGCGCCGGTATGGCCACCTTTGTCAACGGCTACTACCCGCCCAGCGATCCGCCGGAAACGCCCGACGAGGAGAACGGCGATGGCGGCGGTGGCGGCGGCACCAACCCCGAACCCACCCAGCCCGCCGCGCCCGCCAATCCGCTGCAGGTGTTGCAGCAGTGGGTCCGCAGCCTGCTGCCCCAGACCGGCGACGACAGCCAGCCCCTGCTGTGGGTGGTGCTGCTGGTGGTTTCCGCCGGCTGCCTGGCAGGCATCGTGATCTGGCGTAAACGCAAAAAGTAAACCTCCGGCTGGGCCGGAACCCCCGCAACCAACCCCCTGTGCCGCCGGGAAAACGCGCGTGACTGCCGTTTTCCCGGCGGTTTTTGCATTTTCCCCAAAAGGCGCATTTTGCAACTTTGTGTCGAGAAAAGGGCGCGTTTTGCAACCGTTTCCCGAAAAAACCCCGGCAAAATCCCAAAACTCCGTTGCGGTTTGCCCCGGTGTGTGCTATACTGAAACACAAACAGGGAGGTGAACCAAGGTGGAACAGACCGATCTGCTCACGCCGCAGCAGGTGGGGCAGCGCATCCGCGCCCGGCGGCTGGAACTGAACCTTTCCATGCCCGAGCTGGGGCGTCGGCTGGGGGTGAACAAATCCACCGTACAGCGGTACGAGGCGGACGGCGTCAACCCGGGGCGCAGCATGGTGATCCAGGCGCTGGCCCAGGCGCTGCAGACCACCCCCGCCTGGCTCACCGGCCGGCAGGAAGCGCCCCCCGGCGGCGCCCCCGACGCCGACCCCATCCGGCAGGCGCTGGACCACTGTGTGGCGGCCATCGACGGGGTGCCGGGCACCGCCCGCCGCCGTATGCTGGCGGAATATCTGGCCCAATTGCTGGAAACCTGTGCGGCGGTGTGCACCCACTACGGCCGCGCCATGGACCGGGCGGACTGCATCGGCCGGGACGACGGGCTGCGCCGGTCGCTGGACCGGTATGCCATCGACGCCGGTACCCTGACCGAAACCGCCTACCGCAAGGAGATGCAGCCCCCGGTGGACCGGCTGAAACAGCTGGCCGACTGTCTGCTGGACGGCTGGGACGACGACCCCGACCGTCTGGTGGATGCCGCCCGCCGCATCCGGCAGGAGGCCTGGCAGTCCCTGCAGAACGACCCTTCCGGGGCTGCGGCCCCGTTCCCCCAAGAGCAAAGGAGTTTGCACGATGCAACGCTATGAGATCACCGGCATGAGCTGTGCGGCTTGTGCCAGCCATGTGGAAAAGGCCGTGGCCGCCGTGCCCGGCGTACAGTCGGTGTCGGTCAGTCTGCTGACCAACGCCATGCAGGTGGAACCCGCCCCCGGCACCGACGAGGCGCTGCTGCAAAAGCGGGTCTGCCGGGCGGTGGAGGCCGCCGGCTACGGCGCCGCCCCGGCCGACGATGCCCTGGCCGAGGTCCTGGAGGACACCGAGACCCCCCGCCTGAAAAAGCGGCTGGTGCAGAGCCTGTGTTTTCTGGTGCCGCTGCTCTATCTCTCCATGGGGCATATGATCGGCCTGCCGCTGCCGCCCTTCCTGGAGGGGGGCGGTGCCGGGGCGCTGGTCTACGGCCTGTTGCAGCTGGCGCTGACCCTGCCGGTCTGCTGGATCAACCGGGCCTTCTTTGTGAGCGGCTGGAACGGCGTGCGCACCAAAGCTCCCGGCATGGACACCCTGGTGTCGCTGGGGGCCGGGGCGGCGCTGGTCTACGGCATCTTTGCCCTGATGATGATGGCGGTGGGCCTGGGCGCCGGGGACGAGGCCCTGGTGCTGCAGTACCGCCACGACCTGTATTTTGAGTCCGCCGCCATGATCCTGACCCTCATCACGGTGGGCAAAACCCTGGAAGCCTACAGCAAGGGCCGCACCACCGACGCCCTCAAGGGTCTGATGGCCCTGACCCCCCAGACCGCCACCGTCCTGCGGGACGGCCAGCCGGTGCAGCTGCCGGTGAGCGAGGTGGCGGTGGGGGACCTCTTCCTGGTCAAGCCGGGGGAGGCCATCCCGGTGGACGGCACGGTGGCCGAGGGTGTGTCCAGCGTCAACGAGGCTGCCCTCACCGGCGAAAGCATGCCGGTGGACAAGTTCCCCGGCTCCCCGGTGAGCGCCGCCACCATCAACCAGAACGGCGCGCTGACCTGCCGCGCCGAGCGCGTGGGCCAGGACACCACCCTCT
>ERZ1643246.3107-NODE-3107-length-14755-cov-4.603333_pt1 | contig 14755 bp, 17 predicted proteins | sample MGYA00579265_ERZ1643246 | MGnify/ENA primary metagenome ERZ1643246 (study PRJEB29033, sample SAMEA4952261) | chicken gut metagenome | biome: Broiler Chicken; feature: Gastrointestinal Tract; material: Caecum | place: Ireland | collected 2018 | study: Broiler... | reverse complement strand
ATATACGGTTTTAGATACTTATTTCGATGATTTATTTCACTATACATATTTTCTTGTATGGGATAATGATGGTTGGAGATGGCGCGAAGCTCGTATGTTTGTACCGCCTAATGTAGAAATAAAGGAGGAAAAGAGTGAGTAAAATTGAGTATGGAATAAATGATATAGAGTCTCTTTCCTTTAAAGATGGAGTAAGAGAAAGGATTGCTATGTATCTTGGTTCTGCTGATATGCAAGGAGTATATAATGCAATTCAAGAAATTATCTCAAATAGTATTGATGAATATTATATGGGATATGGAAATAAAATTGAAATTGGACTTGGCCCAGATAATATGGTGGTTATTACAGATAAAGGTAGAGGAATACCTTTTGGTATTAAAGAAGATGGTTCTAATGTATTAGTAGATATATTTAGTCGTCCTCATACTGGTGGAAAATTTAGCGATAAAGTTTATAACTCAGTTGCAGGATTAAACGGAATTGGAGCTAAAGCCACTTGTTTATCTTCATTGAAATTTAATGTATGTACCGTTCGCGGCGATAGAATGGCGATGGCATCTTGGGAAAAAGGAGATTTAGTTTCTTATAGAGAATTGGATAATAATACTAATGCGAAATATGGAACTTCAATCCAATTTGCTTTAGACCCAGAGGTATACAATCTTGAACCAATAAATATCGATTTTGATATACTTTGTGAAAAATGTAAAAATCTTTCTTATCTTACAAAAGGTTTAACTTTTATTTTAGAAACAGGAAATCCAAGAACTGACGAGTATAAGAAAGTAGTATATTGTGCTGAAAATGGGTTACTCGATTTAATTAAAGATAATGTAAAAAATCCAGTTCATAAAAATCCAATACATTTTGAAATGGAGGATGGAGAAGATAAGGTAGAAGTTGCTTTACAATGGACTCATAATAAAGAAAAATCTTTTGTTTTTACAAATGGATTGGAAAACATTGAAGGCGGCACTCCGTTAACTGGTATGAAAACTGCTTTAACTACTTTTATGAAAAAGCAATTTAAGGGAGAATTTGATGGTGATATGGCACGAACAGGTTTAGTATATGCTGTAGCGTGTAAAACACCGAATCCATCTTTTGCTAATCAAACAAAAACAAAAATTAACAATCCTGAACTTCGAGGACTTGCACAGCGTGCTACTGGTCAAGCACTTCAAGATTTTTCTATTAGAAAGAAAAATGAATTTGAACAAGTAATCGAATTTTTAACAAAAGAGCGAAAAGCAGAAATGGCAGCAGAACGTGCCCGTAAACAAGTTATGGAAGCTACTAAGGATATTGAAAAAAATCAAAAGAAGAAAGTATTTGCTTCTGATAAATTAAAAGATGCGGAGTTCTTAGGAGAAAATTCTACGTTGTTAATCGTAGAGGGCAATTCTGCTATGGGTGGAATGACACAGGCAAGAGACTATACTAAATATGGTATTCTTGCTATTCGTGGTAAAATTATAAATTGTTTTGCTCACCCAGAAGAAAAAATCTTTCAGAATGAAGAGATTAAATTATTGCTTAGTGCAATGAATATTACTCCAGGAAAATATGATTCTAAAAAACTCAGATATGGTAAAATTGGTATCTGTGTTGATTCTGATAGCGATGGAGGGCACATATCACTTTTGATTATGGCTGCGTTACAATATCTCGCTCCTGAATTTATCAAAGAAGGAAGATTATATTGGTTACGCTCACCTTTATATATTGTAGAAAATGGAAAAAAACGTAGTTACTATTTTAATGATGAAGAATTTAATAAAGTAAGAAAGACCATCAAAGGAGAAGTAACGCGCGCAAAAGGTTTAGGGGAACTCAACGCAGATATAGCAAGAGAGTCTATGTTTGATGAAAGTAATCAAAGAATGGAACAACTTATTCCAGATTTTGAAAGTATTCAAATGCTTAATGAATTGATGGGAGTAGATGTTGAGCCGAGAAGAAAATTTGTATTTAATGATATCGATTTTTCGGAAGTGAGGGAGTAAATGAATTATTTTGTATATATTTATAAATATAAAGACGATGTAGTTTATGTTGGACAAACAACTAATTTAGATAATCGAATAAAACAACATTGTCAAGAAATAAAATTTTACGGATTACAAGATATCTATTATACAGAATGCCAATCAAAAAAGGAGATGGACGATACTGAAAATTATTTAATATATTTTTTAGAGCCATCTATTAATAAAACAAAAGGAAAAGACAGTGGGGAAAATATAAAAAAAGATATAATTTGGGAAAAATATAAAAAACCTATTATTTATGATTCCCCTTTTCTATTAGAGTATAATTTAGATATACCTACTCCTATTTATGAATGTCGATATAAAGAAGTAGGAAATGGTTTTGTGGGTAATGAAATACTTCCTATATATGGATTGACTTTAGACATAGAATTACAGCCAGAAGATGAAGTTTATTTCTATAAAGAGAAAGATGTAACTAATATAATAACTAAAATAAATAATTATTATACTCATTATTATTCCGAAGCTTATTATAAACGGTATAATGAAAAATATCAGAAAATGAAAGAAATCCTTTTAAAAGGTACTACTCAGGAATTAGAAGAAAATATTGAAAAAATTAAGTAAATTTGAATAAAAAATAAAATTATAATATAATATTTATATCTTAAAAAAGAAAGGAAGATATAATATGACTTTTGAAGAAGTAAGAAATAAATACCCTCTTTGTACTGATATCAAATGGACAGAAGAAAAATGGGAAGAACGTTATTATTATAATAATAATGATTTAACTATATATAAAGATAAATATAAAGAAATTCAAATTATAGATGATATTACAGTAAAATGTTTAGTTAAAAGTAAAGCAGTTCCAGTATCAAGAGTAGACGGATATTTATTTAATGGTAAAACATGGTTGCCAGTTTATGAAACATGGGACGGATGGGTTGAACTTGATATAGAATAAAAGGAATATAATAAAAATGTGTAGAATAGAAAATATCCTGTATATTGTAAAAATTAAAGAAAGATATTTAGAAAAATTATCAAAAACTACTTTAAAAAATGGTAGATTTGCCGGTATACTCCTAAAATCAGGGGAAAATATGGCTTTTGAATTAAATGGCTCTAGTAAAGCTATAATAATTATTCCGTATAATTGGATTGAATATATGGCTCCAAGTTTATTAAATTGGGGAAAATAGAATAAATAAAAAGAAAAGAGAAATAAAAAAATGAAAGAAATAATTATAGATCCGCAGAAATCTGATTATAGCTATGGTTATGGTATTTTAGAAATAAATAAAACAACAACATTAAAAGAAGTTTTAGAATATTATAAAAATAATTCTAAAACATGGGGTACTATAACTATTAAATTAAGTAATTATGATATTTTAAGAAAATTTGATTATGATACTTTGAATAATAATTATTTTTATTATCATTTATCATGGGAAATAAACACAAAAGTAAAAGAAGTAGAATTTGAATATTGTTTTATGTGTAAAAATATTACTATAAAATTAATATAAATAATAGGGAGAAAATCAATGGCAGATTTACAATCAATAATTAAAAACTCATTTACTCAATACGCCGGAGCCGTGCTTCAATCTCGTGCATTAGTTGACGCACGGGACTGTTTAAAACCATCTGCAAGACAAATTTTCTTCTCAATGTTGGAACGAAAATTAATTTCTTCAAAACCATATAAGAAAACGGCAAATGCTGTTGGTATGGCCATGGCTGATTATTATATTCATGGAGATTCATCAGCAGAAGGAATTATAATGCGATCAGGGCAATCTTTTGCTATGCGTTATCCTATTACTGATATTAAAGGTAATAGTGGTTCATTAATTGAACCAGGTAATTGGGCTGCACAAAGATATACAGAATCTCGTCTAGGAAAAATAGCAGATTTATTATTTGAAGATTTAGATAAAGATACTATTACAGAATGGCGAGATAATTATAATACTAAACAATATCCGTCTGTTTTACCATCAAAAGGTTTTTATAATATAGTAAATGGAACTATGGGTATTGGAGTTGGAGCGGCCAGTTCTATTCCTCAATTTAATTTAAAAGAAGTAAATGAAGCGCTTATAAAAATTCTTTGGAATCCAAATATAGATTTTAAAGAAATTTATTGTGCTCCCGATTTTGCAACCGGAGCTTTTCTTCTTAATGAAGAAGAAGTAAAAGAAAGTTTAAAAAATGGAGTAGGAAGGGCATGTAAATTAAGAGCAAAAATAGAATTTGATTCAAATGATAGATGTCTTATAGTTTCAGAAATTCCATATAGTGTATATACAAATACTATATGCGGAGAGTTAGAATCTATTCTTGAAAGTAAAGATAATCCAGGTATAGATAGATTTAATGATTTAACTGGTTCTACCCCTTTAATTAAAATTTATCTTACAAAGCGGGCGAATGTTAACAAAATATTAAAATATTTATATAAGAATACTTCACTTCAATATCATTATGGTATAAATATGACAATGCTTGAGGATGGTAGATATCCAAAAGTATTTACCTGGAAGCAAGCATTAATTGAACATATAAATCATGAGTTGACTGTTTATCATCGTGGTTTTGAATTTGATTTACGCAAAATCAAAGATAGACTTCATATTGTCGAAGGTATGTAAAATGCCTGTGTAACACTTTTCCACCTTACCAGTGGGGTCGACTTTTAAGTTGGCTAACGGGGAAATCTGACCTATTTAGGACTCGTTTTTATTGAGAAAGTAATTATATTTATTACTTATAAATAGAAGACAATCCCGTGGGAAAACTTGGAGGTTATTTATGCGTTACAAAGAATTAAAAAATAATATAATTGGTATATATAAAATAAATTTTCCTAATAATAAAGTTTATATTGGTTTATCTAAAGATGTTAAAAGAAGAGTGAGAGAACATTTTTGGGGAACAAAGAAAACTTTATGCGATATAGCTTTAAAGAAATATTTTAATGATATTAATGATTTTGAAATAGAATTATTAGAAATTTTTAAAAATATTGATTATAAGAAATTATCAGAAAGAGAATCTTATTATATTGCAAAATATAAAAGTAATAATAAAGAATTTGGATATAATTTAACTGAAGGTGGTTTACCCTCTGAAACCGTAAAAGGTTTACCATGGAAGAAATTAAATATAATACAGATTAAAGAAATACATACTAAATTACTAAATAATTGTAGTAATATAGAATTATCTAAAGAATATGGAGTAGTACCTGATATTATAGGTAAAATTAATCAAGGGAAATATTTAAAATTAGAAGGTTATACATACCCTCTAAGAGATAATCATACTAGAAAATCTACTACTGGTTTAAAAAATCATAATTCTCCACCTCTAGAAAAAATAGAAGAAATTTATAATTTATTAAAAACTGGTAAATATACTTATAATGAAATAGCCAAAAAAGTAGGAATGAGCTATACATATATTGCTAATTTTAATTTAGGAAAATTAAGTTATTGTAATGAATTAAGTTATAGTTATCCTATACAGAAAAAAATTAAAGGTAGAAGAATACCTTTAACTAAACAAGAAGGATTGCAAATTATTAATTTATTAAAAGAGAATAAATTAACTCAAAAAGAAATTGGAATATTATATGAATGTTCATACCAATCAATTAGTCGCATAAATAATGGTAATCTTTTTAAACAAGATAATGAAAATTATCCTATTAGAAAAAGTTATCCTAGAAAATCCAAGTAACCTGTATCGACTATCCTCGAATCGGAGGAGTAGGGTTATTATTGGTACATAACTCGAAATGGTGTCCTTTCTAATAGTAGAAAGTAAAAGATAGTCAGGGCTTATAGAAATATAAGATTAACCGATTTTAATCGCGCTTGCTAGTATTGAATCCGTTATTGAAACAATAAAAAAATCTTCTTCTACTAAAGAAGCAAATCAAAATCTTTGTAAAAATTTTTTACTTGATGAAATACAAGCAAAAGCTATTCTTGATATGAAGTTGGCGCGGCTTGCAAAACTTGAAGTTAAGAAATACGAAGAAGAGAAAGAAGAACTTCTAAAAGAGAAAAATAGAATAGAAGAAATCTTAAATAATGAATTTCTACTTAAAAAAGAAGTTGAACGTGGCTTGCGTGAAGTAGCTGAAAAATTTGGAGATGCTCGCCGCACTCAAATACTTAATATAGAAAAAGAAGAAGATGAACCAATAGAAGTGAAGAATCTTTTAATTAATTTAACTAATCAAGGAAATATCTTTGTTTCAGAAAATTCTTCTCTATTAGTTCAACGTAGAGGAGGAGTAGGAGCAAAATTTAAATTAAATAAAGGGGAATATGTTATTTCCACTTTAACAGCAGAAACAACAGATTTAATATTATTCTTTACAAATAAAGGAAATTTCTATCATTATGTGGCCGGCGGTCTTCCTATTGAAGAAAAAATTCCCGTAGAAAGTTTATTTACAATAAAATCTTGGGAAAAAGTAACCGCAATGTCATCTTATAATAAAAATAATTCTAAAGAAAATATAATCTTCTTTACAAAAAAAGGAATAATGAAAAAGTCTAAAATGGAAGATTATAATATGAAACGTAGCACTGGATTGAAGGCAATAGAATTAGATAAAGATGATGAAGTAATTTCTGTTTTATTTACAAATAATGAAAATATATGTATGTTAACTTCAAATGGACAATTTGTTATTTGTGAAACTAAAGATATTAGAACTATAGGAAGAACTGCAAGAGGAATAAAAGGAATAAAATTAAATGATGGAGATGAGCTTATTAATGCTAATATTTATCCATCTAATTCTAATTGGATAGTATCTGTTAGTAAGAATGGATATATTAAAAGAACAGAGGTATCTGATTTTTCAATTCAAGGTAGAGGTACTAAAGGAGCAAAATTACAGAAATTAGAAGAAGAAGATTCTCTTGTTGGTTTTCAAATAGCTAAAGATGAGAAGGAAATAATAATTACTTCAAATCGTTCTCAAATTAAAATAGATATAAATAGTATTCCAATTTTAAGTAAGGGCGCGCGAGGTAATAAATCTATTAAGTTAGGAGAAAAAGATAAAGTTATTGGGATTTCTAAATTTTAATATTATAAATTAAAATAATTTGAATTATAAATAAAATTTATGTATTATAAATATATAAAATAGAGAAGAGGTATAAATTATGCAATTTGTAACTGTTAAATTTGTAAATTATAATAAAGAATATATTTATAAAACAAAATTAAATTTAATTGAAAATGGAATTTATAATATTATTGCTGATAACATTACTAGTTATTCAACTCCAGTACAAGTAATAAAAACTGGTGTTTCTTGCCCGTCAAAATCTATTAAAAAAATTAGAGAAATTACTTCAGCTAGTATTATTAATGCACCTCAAAAACCAGATGGTAATGTAAAACTTATTAATGTGAATAAAGAAAAAGGGATAGTAGCTGTAATTTGGAAAGATAATACTATAACAAAAGTACAATGTAGTAAATATGATGATTTTGATATTGAAAAAGGTATTGCTATGTGTTTTATGAAGAAAGCTTTTAATAATAGAGGATGTTATAATGATCTAATTAAAAAAGTAATTGAAGAACATTCATTTGAAAAATAAAAAAGTTATTGAAGTAATTTGAAAAAGTTTTAAAATTTAATTATAATAATTATAGAAAGTTAAAGAAAGCTTTCTTAGTTATATAGCCACCATATGTGGCAAAAATATTAAAAATAAAAAAAAAAAAAGGAGATTAAAATTATGAAACTTACGGAAAAGTCGAATGAAGTATTTAATTATGTAAAGTCAAATGGTGGTAGAGTATCGATTGATGAGTTGAGTGCAGCTACTGGCAGAACTAAGCAGTCAGTAGGTGCAAATGTAACAGACCTCACTAAGAAAGGTCTTGTAGTAAGAGACAAAGTTACGGTAGAGGGGGAAGAAAAGCCGGTAACTTATGTACAGATTACAGAAGAGGGACAGAATTTCGTACCTTCTGAGGATGAAGAGTAATAAAAAAAGTTGAGGGCGTAATTGCCCTCAATAATTTTAACTGCCTAATATATTAAAAAGGTAAAATAATAAGTTATAAAAAAGAATAGAAAATAAAATTAAAAATGAGGAAAAATAGGAGATAAAATGTTAAGACAGGCAGAAAATAGAGTTAAAATTGAAGGTATTCTTTCAGAAATCGATATTAGACCAAATTCTTTTGTTAATAAAAATGGAGAAAAAGTAGATAGTATTGGTGGAACAATTAAAGTAAAAGTAAATCAGAATATTAATGGAGAAGACTTAGCTTTGGAAGTTCCAATTCATCTTTTTGCTTCTAAGAAAACAAAGAAAGGAACTTTGAATCCAGCTTACTCGTCTATTGAAAGAGTAGCAAATGAATTTGTTAGTATTGCCGCGGCAGATTCTGAAAAGGAAGCAGATAAGATTAGAATTACGAATGGTAAGATTACTATGAATGAATATTATAATAATAATGGACTTCTAGTTTCTTTCCCAAGAGTAACTACTTCTTTTATTAATAAAGTAGATGGTGATATTGATCCAGAAGCTACTTTCTCTGTAGAATTTACAGTAGTTTCTAAAGATTATGAAATTGCTCCAGATGGAACTCAGACAGATAGATATAAAATTCAGGGAGCACTTCCTCAATATGGCGGAAAAGTAGATTTAATTACTTTTTATGCCATCAATGAAAATGTTATTGATGCAGTTTCCAATTATTGGAATGTTGGAGATACAGTAAAAGCAAGTGGTAAGTTGAAATTTAATTCTGAAACAGAAACTTATACTACAGAAGTTGATTTTGGAGAACCGATTAAAAATTCAAGAACTATTACAGTAAGTGATTTGATTATTACAGGTGGAACTCAATCTCCATTGGAAGGAGAGTTTGCTTTTGATATGGAAGAAATTAAAACAGGTCTTGCAGAAAGAAAAGCAAATTTGGATAGTCAGAAAGAAAGAAATAGTAAACCTTCTTCTGCCCCACCGAAAAATAGTAATAGTTTTGAAGATTTAGGATTTTAATAAAGGAGGTCTTTACTTATGGCAATAGATATTTTTAGTATTAAACCATCTGTTATTAGTAGAGACCTCAAAGGTAAATTTGTATGTATTTATAGTTTACCAAAGGTCGGAAAAACTTCCTTAGCATGTCAATTCCCAAAAAATCTTCTTTTAGGATTTGAGCATGGTTGGAATGCTATTGCAGGTGCCAAGGCTATCGATATCCAAAAATGGGCTGATTTTAAATTGGTACTTCGTCAATTAGAAAAACCAGAAGCCAAAGAAATGTATGATACCATTACGATAGATACCATTGGTATTGCTTGGGATTTATGTGAGCAGTATATATGTGCACAAAATGGAGTTCAAAAAATTTCCGATATTGCTTGGGGCGGAGGGTATTCTGCTTGTAAGAAAGAATTTGAATCATGTCTTAGAAAAATAACTCAGTTGGGTTATGGTCTTGTTATTATTGCTCATGTAGAAAAACGAATTGAAAAAAGAGCAGATGATAGTGAAATAGAAATTCTTGGCCCTGCAATTCCAAAAAGAGCCTATGAAATTGTAAATCAATTAGTTGATATTATCGGATATATTGATATCACTTGGGATGCCGAAGGGAATAGTGAGAGATGGTTATATACCAGAAAAACTCCAACAGTTATGGCAGGAAGTCGTTTTAAATATTTGGCACCTCGAATTAAATTTGGATATCAAGAACTTGTAGATGCTATTGCTGATGCTATTGAAAAGAGTGAAGAATTAGATGGCGCGCAAGTAGTAGATAAACAGGAAAGAGTAGTTGAAGATAAATTAGATTTTAATTCGCTAATGAAAGAAGCACATTCTCTTTGGAATGAACTTGTTCACCCAGATGATGGCGGAGATGCAGAGATGGCTAAAACAATTCTAAAAAAGATTGAAATTATTTTTGGTCATCCTACTAAGATATCTGAAATTACAGAAGATCAAGTTGATTTACTTCAGTTAGTAATATTAGATATGAAAGATTTATTAAAATAATAATAATAATTCGTATAGGCCAGAGCAATGCTCTGGCTTTTAAATTTGACCTAATGAAAAAATTATGTTATACTATATATAAATTGGAGGTAAAATATGAGTAAACATATAGTTACTTGTAGATGTTGCAAACAAAAATTTGATGCTCAATTAGAAGATAAAGATATTATTTGGATTATGCCTTCAAAAAATTGGTATTATCATAAAAATTGTTATGAAAATTGGGTTAGAAAAAAAGATGATATACATTCTAAAGCAGATGATGATTTATGGTTCGGCGCGTTATGGGATTTTTTATCTAAAGAAGTAAAAATAGGCCCAGATTATAGAAAAATAAAATCTCAATGGGATAATTTTATAAAGAAAGGAAAAACTCCTAAAGGAATATATTTTTGTATAAAATATTTTTATGATATTAAAAAAAGCGATCCAAAAGAAAGTAAAAATGGAATAGGAATTGTGCCTTATATTTATGAAGAAGGATGCAATTATTGGATTGAAAAAGAAAAAAATGATAAAGGTATATGTGAAAGAATAGAAAAGCAAATTAGACAATCGCAGGAACGAGAAAAGAAAATCGTAAGAAAAACCAAGGAAAGAAGAGTTAAAAAATATGATTTATCTGAAATATAAGGAGAATTAAATGATAATAGATAAAGAAGTATCTCAACAGATATTAGGGTCATTAATAAAATGTCCTCAACTTTTAAATGAAGTAGATAAATATAATTTAACTTTATCTGATTTTCCAACTAGATTTGAAAAATATATATTTTCAGCTATTCATGGATTATATTTTGGTGGAGCAGAAAATATTCAAATAATAGATATAGAAAATTATTTAAAAAGTAATCCAACGGCTAAAGCTACCTTTGATGCTAATCAAGGAATAGAATATCTTCAAGATATAGAAGAATTTAGTAAAGTTGAAAATTTTCCATATTATTATGATAAATTAAAAAAGATTAATTTATTAAATGATTTAAAAAAAGATGGTTTTGATATTTCAGATTATTATTCAGAAGATTTATTATCTGATAAAGCTTTAGAAGTAAATAGTTATTTTGAGGAAATAGAATCTAAAGATATTATAAATGATTTTAAGAAAAAAATAATTAAATTAGAAAGTGATTATGGAAGTCCAGAAGAAGTTAAATGTGAAAACGCGGCCGATGGAATAGACGATTTTATTGAAACTATGTTTGAAACAGAAGATATTGGACTTCCAATTCAAGGAGTGATTTATAATCAAATTATAGATGGCGCGCAACCTACGGCTTTAACCATTAGATCAGGAGGGAGCGGAGTAGGGAAAACTCGTCAAGCAGTTGGAGATGCTTGTATGCTAGCATATCCAATACGTTTTAATGAAGATAATTGGAAATGGGAGCAAATCGGCAGTAGTGAAAAAGTATTATTTATTATAACTGAGCAAACTTTTAAACAAATTAGAAAAATGATTTTAGCTTATTTAACTGGATTTAATGAAAGTAGATTTAAGTATAAAGATTTCTCTAAAAGAGAGATGGAAGTTATAGAACAAGCTAAAAAAATAATGAAAAAATATAGCGATAATTTTATTATTCTTCAAATTCCAAATCCAACTATTGAATTAGTTAAAACTCAAATTAGAGATAAATGTTTAACCAAGGATATTGGATATGTATTTTATGATTATATTTTTATAGGGCCTAGTTTGTTAAGTGAATTTAGAGGTTTTAATTTAAGAAATGATGAAGTATTGTTAATGTTTGCTACAGCTTTAAAAGATTTAGCGGTAGAATTAAATGTATGTATGTTTACATCTACTCAAGTGAACAGTAATGCTGATGATAATAGAAATATAAGAAATGAAGGCTCTTTGGCTGGAGGACGTTCTACTATAAATAAAGCAGATAATGGTGCGATATTAGCTAGACCAAGTAAAGAAGAGCTAGAAGCTTTAGAAACTATTACTTCGGTTTATGGAGTTCCAAATATGGTAACTGATATATTTAAAGTTAGAAGTGGAGAATGGACTCAAGTAAGAATTTGGTCTCAAGTAAATCTTGGTACTATGAGAAAGAAAGATTTGTTTTTAACAGATGAAAGACTTGAAGCTATAGAGGGGTTTTTTGAAAGAGAAGAATACAATGTGGTAAATTGGGAAGATAATGAAGAATTTGAAATTAATAAAATGATAGAAGAATTAAATGAAAGGAAATAATGAATTATAAAGAAATAATTGATAATTTACAATCTGATAAAGTTAAACAATTATTATATGAACTCGGCGCCGAAACGGTTATTGAAAAAGATAATTGTCTAATTACAAATACGATATGTCATAATATTAGTGGCGGAAGTTTAAAATTATATTATTATTTTGACACACATTTATTTTATTGCTATACTAGTTGTGAAGCAATGTCAATTTTCAAATTTTTAGAAAAATATTATGAAACAAGACAAATTGAATTTGACTGGTATAACGATATTTATAAAGTTGTTGTAGATTGTTCTACTTCTAAAAAGATAGACGATTTTTATATAGAAAAAAGAGTTAATCTAAAAGAGAAATATGCAAAAAAGGAAAAACCAGTATTAAAAAAATATTCTGAAAACATATTAAAAGTATTTGATAAATATTATCCAGTAGAATGGTTAAAAGATGGAATTACTAAAAAGACAATGGATAAATTTAACATATTATATTCTATTTCACAAAATAAAATTATCATTCCACATTATGATATTAATGGAAATTTAATTGGAATTAGAGGACGCGCCCTCAATGAATGGGAAATAGAAAATGTGGGTAAATATATGCCAGTTAAAATAGAAAATATTTGGTATAAGCATCCTTTATCATTAAATTTATATGGATTAAATTTAAACAAAGAAAATATTAAAAAAACTGGATATGTATTTTTAGCAGAAGGTGAAAAAAGTGTATTACAATTTGAAAGTTTTAATCAATTAAATTGTGCAGTTGCTGTATGTGGAAGTAATTTTAATAAATTTCAACTTGATTTATTATTAAAAGAATGTCATCCAAAAGAAATTGTAATTTGTTTTGATAAAGAAGAAAAGAAGGGAGAGGATAAATATTTTAATAAATTGTGGAACATAGGGAAAAAGTATAATAAATATGCTAACTTTTCTTTTATTTATGATAGAGAAAATTTATTGGAATTAAAACAAAGTCCCTTCGATTGCGGTGAAGAAATTTTTAATAAATTAATAAGAAAGAGAGTGATAATAAAATGAAGTTTATATTAAATGGTTGTGATATTAGTTTTTATGCAGAAGCTCCTGATGATATTACTTTGAAACAATTATTGAAACAATGTGATAAAATTAAACCACATTGGTGTGCGTGTGGAATTAGAAGTGCAGATGAAGATGAAATTAAACATTGGAAGCCAGAAATAAAAATCACTTATGATTCAGTTGAAAAAGTAGATAAAGATACCCCTTGTACGATAATAGATATTTTAGATTTTTAAAGGAGATTGTAATGAAAGTTAAATTAATTAATAAAGAAATTACTTCTAATTTTATACCAGAATTATTAAAAGAAAGAGGAATTGAAGATGTAGAAAAATATATAAATCCTGATATATTCTGTATTAATAGTCCATCTAATTTTGAAAATATTGAACGTGGATATGAATTATTATATAATGCTATCCAAGATAATTGGAATATTTTATTAATTGTTGACAGTGATAATGATGGATTTACATCATCTGCTATTATATATCAATATATAAAAAAATTAAATCCTCATATTAATATTGAATATAGATTACACGAAGGTAAACAACATGGATTAGAAGACCATATTGATTGGATATTAGAACATTCTAATAAAATTGATTTAGTTATAGTACCAGACGCCGGCTCTAATGATTATAATTATATTGAACAATTAAAAGAAATAGATATACCATGTCTTATTTTAGATCATCATATTATAGATACAAAAATTAGTGATAATTCAATAATTATTAATAATCAAATTTCTCCTAATTACTTTAATAAAGAATTAACTGGAGCTGGAGTTACTTGGCAGTTTTGCCGATATTTTGATTCCGTTATAGGTTGTGATTATTCAAAAGATTTAATTGATTTGGCGGCCTGGGGGATAAACTAATTGTCCTATTACATCTTTTCCGTCTCATCAGCGGGGTATACTTTATAGTATGCTAACGGGGAAGTCTGAAGCGTGTGTCGTAAGATAGACCGTATGATAATCCCGTGGGAAAATTATATATTCTTTTCAATTTATTTTTACTTAATAATAGAGGTGATATGAGTTGGAAAGTATAAAAGTTGAAAATATTCCAAAAGGTATATCTTGTATATATTTATTAAAATTTCCTAATAATAAAATTTATATAGGAAAATCTATTGATTTAAAACGAAGGATACACGAGCATAATAAACCAAATGAATTATCCACTGTAGTAGATAAAGCAATTAAAAAATATTATGGTAAAATTAATGAAGTTACTATTATAGAATATTGTGCACCTGAAAATTTAAATAAAAGAGAACAATATTGGATAAGATATTATAAATCTTATAATAAAGAAATTGGATATAATATTTCTATGGGTGGAGAATACGATGGGAAACGTCGTACTTGGACAAATGAAGAAATATTGAACATAAGAAAAAGAAGATATAACGGCGAACGAA
>ERZ1643246.3106-NODE-3106-length-14755-cov-9.677959_pt1 | contig 14755 bp, 18 predicted proteins | sample MGYA00579265_ERZ1643246 | MGnify/ENA primary metagenome ERZ1643246 (study PRJEB29033, sample SAMEA4952261) | chicken gut metagenome | biome: Broiler Chicken; feature: Gastrointestinal Tract; material: Caecum | place: Ireland | collected 2018 | study: Broiler... | reverse complement strand
TAGGGCTTTCGGTAGCGACGACTCAATCGTGTCTAGAAACGGCCAGCCACATCACTTTGCCGTACGGGCATCAACCTTTCGCTGCGCCGCCTGAAAGAAGTCGTGCATGCCCAGGACGCCCGTGTTGTCGACACCGGTGTGATCGCTTGCGATCTGCTCCGCGGAGAAGACCATCAGGACGTAGGCGCGCCCAAGGGGGGTGTCCCTCAGCGAACCCGCCCCCTCCGCCTTGAGGAAGTGCCCTGCCTTTGTCCGATAGTGGAACGAGAGGGGAAAATGATCGGGGTGCTTGCCGGCGACTTCGGCAAGGGGCCTGTAATCCTCCCCCTCCATGAGGTTTCGATAGTTTGATGAGCAGACCCTGAGGAAGTCCTGGGCATCCTCGCACTCATAGAGCGACGCCATCTTCTCGTTGGCGAAGGCGATTCTCTCTGTCCCGTCTGCAAGGACGAAGCAGACCCCTCCGTCAAGCAGGTCAAAGTATTCTTGGCACTCGGCCTGGACGCGACTCTTCCCAGACGCATTCGCGATGGCCTCAGTCATACCCTCACGACCCCATCCATTCAGTCACCAAAGCTTGCCCAATGGTACTTCGTTGCGCCCTCACAATCCGTTCCGTTCGAACTGCATTTGATGACTTTAAGAACGCATTCAGGTCTGGAGGAAGCGCGCTGGGCGGACAAGCTGCCGGGACGAGCCTTGGGCTAGATTCTACGCGCCACTTTGCAAGGGAGCCATCTGTGAAGGGGGGGGGCGCCGCCCGGAGCGACACCCCCTACCCTGCAGTCGCTCGAGCCGTTAGGCACCCGAGACTTCGCCGGAGATGGCGAAGGTGGTCACGTAGTCGGTGGCTTCGGGCACCTCTGTCCCCGGGTCCGACTTCATGAACGTCCCCACCAGGCCGGCATCCTGGGCGGCAATCTGAAAGTGGCAGGCCGCGATGCCCATGTCGACCTTCTGGATGTCCCCGGTCGACTCCCGCGCGTACCCCTTGGTCCTGTGCTCGAAGAAGTGGACCCTCCCGCCGTCGACGACAAGTCGCCACGGTTGCTTGTTGGTTGCCGAGGGAGACCAGCGCACCATCTGGAGCGGCCCCAGGAGGCTGCCAGCCTCTCCCTCGCCAAGGGGATGGCCGAAGTCGCCCCTGAAGAAGAGGGACTCGAACGGGACCCGCTCGTCCGACCGCATGTTCCTGCGCATGAGGGCCTCGCGCACGGACCTCTTGTCGGAAGCGTAGCCAAGGGGGGTCACGGCGGGCATGACCTCGTCGGCACCCACCCCCATGGCCCTCTCGAACGCCTTGCGGTCGATCGTCGCAGCAAGCCACACCGTACCCAGTCCCAGCGACGTGGCGAGAAGGACGAACCGCTCAAACGAGTAGCCAAAGCCCAGCTCCGCGTCCTCCTGCCTACGGTACTTTGCCGCCACGTACGTGTTGGCACCAACGATCACGGGGCTGGACACGCTGTCGCGCCTGCGGTCAAGAAACCTGAACGTTATGGGCACGCCAAAAGGATTGGTATCGTTTTTGGTGAAGTCCTCGAGCTTCGCCAAAATCTCGTCCGGGATGGGTTTGTCGCTGAAGGTCCGCACGCTCTTGCGCGCCTTGATGGTGCTGGCGTCCATGTGTTGTGTCCCCTGTTCCTCTCGCCACTACGTGCTTACGCCTTGCCGGAGTGCCCTAGCCCTGCTCGACGTGCAGGAGGGTCTTGCCCTGGGAGTGGCCGGACCTCACGCGCTCGAGCGCGTCGTTTACCTGGTCGAGCCCGTAGGTGCCGTCGATGGAGACCTGCAGCGGACGCTCCGCCGGGAAGAGCCCCCCACGCGCTCGAGCTGCGCACCGTCCTCGTGGACGAAGACGAAGTCGTACGTCTGGTCCCTCTGCGCCGCCATCCTGTCGAACTTGCGGCCGGCGATGCCGAAGAGCGCGCGCCTCACGGGCGAGAGGCCCGCGCGCCTGGCGAAGCGGCCGTTGGGAAGGCCGCGCAGCGACACGAGGTGCCCGCCGCGCCTGAGCACGCGGAACTCGTCCGGCAGCTCGCGCTCGCCCAGGGTGTCGAGCACGCAGTCGACGTCGTGGAGCACGTCGACGTAGCGCTGCGCCTTGTAGTCGATGAAGGTGCTGGCGCCGAGCTCGCGGACGCGCCCCTCGTTGCGGGCGCTGCCGTTGGTCGACACCACGAGTCCCATGCGCGCGGCGATGGGGATGGCCATGGCGCCGAGGCTGCCCGTCCCGCCCGAGATGAAGAGCGTCTGGCCGGCCTTCGCCCCCATGAGCTCGAGCGCCTGCATGGCGGTGAGCGCCGTGAGGGGCACGCAGGCGGCCTCCTCCATCGATAGGTACTCAGGCACGGTGGCAAGGGCAGACTCGTCCACGGCGGCGTACTCGGCGAACGCGCCGATCTTGGCGAGCGGCATGCGGCCGTACACGCGGTCGCCGGGCTTGAACTTGCCTGCCGCGGAACCCGCCTTGACGACGGTGCCCGAGAACTCGTTGCCCATCACGAGCAGCGTGCGGTACGGCACGATGAGGCGCACCTCTCCGCGGACGATCATGTTGTCCAGCGGGTTCACCGCCGCCGTGTGGATACGCACGAGGACCTCGTGCGCCGCAGGCTCGGGGACGGGAATGTCGCGCACCGCGAGGGTCGCGCCGTTCTTGTCGTAGCCGTCCAGGATCGCTGCCTTCATTGCTTGCCGCCTTCCTGCTGGTGGGAGCCTCTCTCGTCCTTCTCGATCCGCTCGCGCATGCGCGCCATGCAGTCCGCGAGCGTCGCGCCCGCAAGCTCGTCCTCCACCACCTGCTCCGCATGGCGGAACATCCCGCTGAGCACGGGGCGGATGTTCCTGCCCACGATGCACGCGTCGCTGGGATTCTGGTGGATATCGAACACGTGGACGTCATCCGTCTCCTCGACCGCGCGGTACACGTCGAGCAGGGAGATGTCAGAAGGTGCCTTGAGCAGGGAAAACCCACTCACGCCACGTCTGCCCTCGATGATCCCGGCACGGCTGAGACGCGCGGCGACCTTGCGGATGTAGCTGGCGTTTGTCCCCACGCTCGTCGCAATCTGCTCCGAGTTCATGGGCTGCTCCGCCTCGGAGACGAGTATCAGCATGTGGATTGCCGTCGAGAACTTGGTGTCCATGCGCTCCTCTACTTCCCGCGTCTGTCGAGTTGTGATTGTATCACGTACTGATACATCTCACGCGACACTAGTAAGCCGACAGCCTGGACACAGAAAACTCACCAGCGTAGCCCAACGGGGGGGGCGGGCTAGCGCCCCCCTACGCAAGCTCAATCGCCGCTCTCGCGCACCAGCCTCTGCCCAATCCCGTAGGCGTTCTCCAGGTCCTTGGGGAAGTTCTTCTCGCGCGAGAGCTTCTTTTTGGCCTCGTCGAAGCCCGCCATGTTGTAGCGGGAGTAGTCCGACACCTGCAGGGTGTCGTGGCACGGGTACAGGCAGACCTCGCCGTTGAGCATCTGGAGCTCCTGCGCGTACCCCTCGAACGCGTCCTTGTAAAGCCTGTCGTAGAACTCCTTCGTCGCGTTCATGCTGACGAAGAGCCCCACGTTCACCTTCCCGGTGAAGTAGTTGCTGTAGTCGTCGTAGGACAGCGCGCAGAAGTGCAGCCGCTCCATCACCTCAAAGTACCGGCTCGTCGGTCTGCCCAGGTAGATCGCAGTGCCGATGAGAAGGACGTCCGACCGGAAAATCCTGTCGATTATCGGGGACAGGTCGTCCTTCCAGTAGCAGTGGCACCTCTCGGCACCCTTCCTCTTGCAGAGCATGCAGCTCCTGCAGCCAGTGAAGTTGAGGTCGTAGAGGTCAATGTACTCGACCTCGGAGCCAGCGTCCCTAGCGCCCTCGGCCGCCGATTTTAGCAACTTGGCGGTGTTCCACGCCTTTCTCGGGGTTGCGTTGAGAACCAGGGTCTTTGTCATGAGTCTCCTAACACTGAGAATCACAAGTAAACGCGCGCGTATCCAACGCGAGTCTAAACGCTCTCGCAACTCATGTTCCACAGAAGACGTGCCAACTCACCGCAGCCCAAACACGCCGCGCTAGCTCCTGGGGTCGGGCTCCTTCCAAGGGACCTCGATAAAGTTACCGGAAGACATGGCGGCGTCCACGGGAATCACGGCACCCGTGACATAGTTGACAAGGACATCCAGGGAGCCGTATGCATCAAGGGCGGTCTGCACGAGCTGCGCCACATCTTCTTCGGAAGTTACGTCCGTCTTGCAGAACAGGGCCTCGCCTCCCTCTTGACGTATCTCTTCAGCGATGGCCTCTCCCCTGTCGGCTCTACGTCCGACAAGCACGACCTTCAGACCTTGCGCAGCAAAGACCTTTGCAGTCGATTCGCCAATGCCCTCAGCGATCGCTCCCAGAACAGCCTCGACGCCTACCTGCTCGATTTCTACGTGAGGAGCGAGCGAGAAGCCATCTGCCGGTATCAGGGTGTAGCGACGCTGGACGAAGAGACGGAATACGTGATTCGCCAGTATTCCTATGGGTGCCTTGGCACCACGATCGAATGGATCCTTGGGAAGAACGGCCTGAGCGTTGAGAGCATGGCTCGGTACCAGTACCTCTGCATGCCCGAGATACTCAAGCGCGCATGGATGGCCGATGCCGGCAGCATGAAGGGCCCCGCTTGCCGAACGGAATCATAGTGGGCAAGCTCGTGGCAAATGCTTCTCATACGTTGGACGCCAAGTCCGGGCTCCCTCGAAAGCATCTTAAAAGCTGCAGGACAGACATCTTCATCTTTACTGTCTAAAAAGCAAAGATGCTTACGCTGACACCAACGCTGTGGCTGAGGCAGCTACACGCACTGCGACGGCATCGGGCAGGCGTGCACATCTATTTCGTCGGGTCGGTCGTGCCCGCAAGGGGTCTCTCCCCCAGCCGCGCGAGGGGGCCAACGAGCTCGTGGGGGCGGTATGCCTCCTCGAGGAAGCCCACCTCCTCGGCAGAAAGACTCAAGTCCAGCGCCCTCACGGCATCGTCCACGCGGTCGGGCCTGGAGCAGCCCACGATGGGCGCGGCAACCCCACGGGCCCAATGCCACGCGAGCGCGATGTCGGCCATGGGTACGCCACGCCTGCTCGCAAGCTCCGCGACGCGTTCCACAATGGGCAGGTCGAGCTCCCTGTCGTGGTCGTACTTCTCGCGCATGGTGGAGTCGGTCGTGGAGCGCCTGCTTTCGGAGTCCCACGTCGGACGCGTGAGGTGGCCGCTTGCGAGCGGGCTGTACGGGGTGAGCGACACGCCGTACTGCCGGCACACGGGAATCATCTCGCGCTCGTCCTCGCGGTACAGCAGGTTGTAGTGGCACTGCATGGTACTGAACGGGGCCCAACCGTTTTCTTGCGCCGCGACCTGCATGTTGTGGAACTGGTAGCCGTACATCGCGCTCGCGCCCAGTGCCCGCACCTTGCCTGCACGCACGAGGCCGTCCAGCGCCTCCATGGTCTCCTCGATGGGTGTGTCGTAGTCGAAGCGGTGGATGATGTAGAGGTCCAGGTAGTCGGTGCCAAGGCGCCGTAGGGTGCCGTCGATTTCGTGCTCTATCGCGGCCTTGGTAAGGTGCCCGAGGCTTCCCTCGTTGAAGAACACCTTGCTCGCTAGCACCACGTCCTCTCGCCTCGCCCAGAGGTTCTTCAGAGAAGTGCCTATGAACTCCTCGCTCGTACCGTGCGCGTAACAGTTCGCCGTGTCGATGAAGTTTACGCCGAGCTCGAGGGCGCGTTTGAGGACGGCTTGCGTTGCCGGCTGGTCGATGACCCACTGGTGAAAGTCGGGAAACACCTTGCCAAAGCTCATGCCGCCGATGCACACGCGCGATACCTTGATGTCGGTCTTGCCAAGAGTTGCGTACTCCACGATTGCCTTCTTTCGGCAGAAAGCCAGCTATATCCCAAGCCCATCGACCCACTCGGCGAGGCGACGCCCGGACGGCGAGCCGTTAAGGACGCGGGCATCGGGATGAAGCTTCCTGATGCGCTCCGTCGCGCGAGAGATCCCGCTCCCGGTTGAACGCGAGCGACATATCGCCCCACTCGGCGGAAATGGTGTTGGTGAGGTATAGCCAGGACTGCAGGATGATGAGACACGCCACGACGTAGCTCGCGAGCCTGGAAAGCGGAATCACACCTCCGACCGGCTCCTCGTTCACGCCAGGCACGAGACTACTCCCTGTCGAGGCGCAGGCATCCCCCGACGCGCTCGCCAAGACTCCAGTACGAGTAGGTGGGGAACTCGAAGAGGACCGGCGCCACCCTGCCGTAGTCTATCTTTCCCTTCTCGTCCAGGCATGCCTCGTCCACGTACGTGCCGTCGATCGCGAGCACGAAGGTCTCGAAGCCGTCCGTCTCGTACACATCCTCGACGGAGCAGGCAAGCGAGAGGGGCGACTCGTCGACGAGCGGCGCGCCGTCCTCGGCCGCGCTCCACGCAAAGGCGCAGGACTTGTCCTCCTTGGTGCCGCTCACGCTGCCCACGTGGTCTGCCGCGCGAAGAAGCTTCTCGTCGATCAGGTTGACCGAGCAGGTGCCGTTCTTGCGGATCCACTGGTTGGTGTAGTGCTGCTTGGCGCAGCTTATGGTCACCCTGTCGTGCCCTATGATGCCGACGTGCGCGACGAGAAGCCAGTTGGGACCCTTGTCTGTCATGGCGCCCACGACCGTCACGGGCGTGGGGTACAGTGCGAGCTTCGATCCAAGGTTATTCTTTGCCATTGCCCCTCCTAGTCCATCTTCTTTTCCCAGGCGCGCACGGCGTTGATGCCGAGAGAGTCCGCGACATTTTCGAGCTCGCGCACCTCGTCAGCGGATAGCACGACGGAGCTTGCATTTGCTGCATCCGTCACGTGGGACTCCTTCGTGACGCCCACGATGGGGCGCGTCCCCTTGGCGATCGCCCAGGCGACGGGGACCTGCGCCAGCCCCACGCCGTGCGCCTCCGCGACCTTGGCGAGCTCGACGTTGAGGGTCTCGAGCCTGTCGAGGACCGGGTTGTACTTCTGGGCGCGGGCAGAACCCTCGGGCATGGGGTGCGACGCATCGTACTTGCCGGACAGAGCGCCCTGCTCGAGCACCATGTACGACCAGAACTCGACGTCGTTCTGGCGGCACCAGTCGAGGATGCCCGAGTCCTCGGACGAACGGTTGATAAGGCTGAAGTGGTTCTGCACGGCACCCAGGCGAAGCCCGTGCTCGCGCAAGATTGCGTCCGCCTGCTTGACCTCCGCGAGGTTGTGGTTGGAGACGCCGATCACGGGAGCGTCCTCCCTGCCGTCGAAGAACGCTGCGAGCTCGCCAATCCAGCGTGGGGCATCCACCGTGTTGTGCACCCAGTACACGTCGAAGTGGTCGAGTCCCATGGCGTGGAGCTGCATCTCGTACATATCGGCCACGGCTGTCTTAGACGACGCGTCCATGCACTGCGGTGTGAGCTTGTCGGAAACGCGGTAGTCCTCGCGAGGCAGGTCCTTCAGGAAGCCTGCGAGCGTCCTCTCGGACTCGCCCATGCCATAGACGTACGCGGTGTCCCACAGGTTGAGGCCCGCGTTCATCGCGGCGTCAAACACGGGTCGAAGCTCGTCTGCGGCAAGCCCATGCCCAAACGTACCATCGTTTCCCCAGGCCCAGGCACCCAGCACGATCTTGGAGTCCTTCTCGTCGTGCATTCCTGTCTCCCATCGTCCGAGCTGTGTCTTCCTCAAGTCGCTGGGACGATTCTCAGACTTAGACTATGGTTTAAGTCAATATACTTTCTCTAAATTATGAAAGCGGCTTCACATCCTGTGACGGGGTGCGAGGCGCCACCAGGAGGGGAAGCGTTTTGGAGAAGGTCTACACCATTGGGGAGGCGGCGGCCGTGCTGGGGATGCCGGCGTCGACCATCCGCTACTACGACAAGAACGGCCTGTTCCCGGACATGGCGCGAAGCCAGGGCGGCATCCGCGTGTTCACCGAGGACGACCTGGAGTGGGCACGCTTCATAGAGCGGCTCAAGGTGTCTGGCATGCCCATCCGCGAAATCAAGCGCTACATAGACCTCTATCGCGAGGGAGACTCCACCATCGAGGAGCGCCGGCGCATCGTGAACGAGCGGCGCGAGGCCATCCTGAGGCAGATGGAGGACCTCAGGCTCTCGCTCGACTTCATCACCTACAAGTGCTGGTATTACGACGTGGCGGCAAAGTCGGGCACCTGCGACACGCCCAAGAACATGCCCACCGAGGAGCTTCCGGAAGATATACGGCGCATAAAGGCAGAGTGCCGAATCAACAGGTACTAGGTTGCCGGAAAGCGCCGCGCGGAGGAGGGCTCGACGTCGCCAGGGTGTCCGGACTCGCGATCCCTGTGGCAAGACTGCTCAGAATAGGATCGGATTCGGTCCTTCTTCTAGAGAGATTCGACCGCGAGGGCTCGCTTGTGAATGGGTCGGGGATTCTCTACCTGAGCGTCATTGAGGCATGCCGGCGTCTCTGCGTTCGCCCTGGCCGACATCGTGATCGCAAAGGCGAAGCTGAACAACAAGACCCATGCCTCTAATGTGGCAGATACCCTGATCAGGCCACCTGATCGTACTCGAAAGGCACCTCGGGACATGGCTCTAAGAGGCTTTCCGGCAGTCCCTCCCAACTCCGTGGACAAGCTGTGCATATCGCGTGTGCCTGCGGCAGGCAGTATTCAGCATACCTAAAATACATTGCGTACAATGTATTTACCGAGGAGAGGAAGACGCATGACCGAGAAGGAGACGGAGCCGATTGGCTCTTCGAGCAGCGAGATCGCCAACAGGAAGATCCTGGAGCTGGTGGACGAAGGCAAGGTGAGGCGCATACCGTTCTTCGTGCGCAAGCATGCATTGAGCAAGACCGTCGAGAAGATCGAGCACGAGCACCCCGAGCTCTATGCCGTGGCTGCGCAGGAAGGCCCACTTCCCGACGAAACGCGCTCGCAGCTCAGCGACATCGTGAACGCAATCTTCGACCAGAAGCTCAAGAAGCACAGCCTGTAGGGTGCGAGGCAGATTCGCATTGCGCGGTTTCGGGCTGCGCAGCCTTATGGAAGTGAGACCGCCCTCAGAGGGGCGGAGCGCCGATAGAAACGCGAACCTTGTCGAGGTCGCGTTCGCAGAGAGGCGCGCGCCTGCTCTACCTCGCGAGCCAAGGCGACGTGGACGCGATACGGCACGACGTGGTCTCCATCGTCGTGACGGGAGAGCGCCAGGCGAGGCTACGCCACCTCATCGGTGCCTGGCAGTGGGCGGAGAGCAGGGAATGGTCTGGGACGTCAGACCACGAAAACCGCTCACGGCCGCAGCCAAGCCCTCCCGCAGCCGCCCCCCGCCGTCAGGAACACCTGGCGACGGCGGGGAGAGAAGGACCCCATATCCCCCGTCGCCTTGGCACTCCGTCGAAGAGACTAACTAGCAGGCGTCATCTTGATGAGGAGCTCGCTCTTGTCTACGTCGAGGAGCTCGAACAGCCTCTTCAGAAGCTCAATCTTGAACCACGTGCTGGTGCTGGACTTGACGAAGAGGCCATCGCTCACCTTCGAGTAGCCCGGCCTTTCGTCGTGCTCGAAGGCGCTTCCGGGGAACGTGGTCCCCTCAGATATCGAGTAGAGCCGTCCGAGGTCGAGGTCGCAAAGCGAGCGAAGGACCCCGACCTCCATCTCCTTCCAGGTCTTCACCGGGGTGTCGTCCCCCATGAACGAATACGAGACGATACTCCTGCCCGTGAACTCCGCGTCGTCGCCGAGCGTCGCCTCGTCGGGGACCTCAAGGGTTGGCTGGTATGAGCTGGAGATGGGTGGCCAGAGCTCGACGAACCTGTCCTGGAGCATGCTCTGCCGGCTCTCCAGCTCTCCCTCACCCCACGCCTTCTGCTCCCCAACCCACTTGTTCATCCTGAAGACGCTGTCGGAGAAGCCGTTCTCCATGTCGCGCTTGGTGGCGAAGTCCCTGTTGCTGTACTCGGAGTTGTATGCGGTGAGCGTCAGGTTCGCGATGCGGTCCTTCCACTCCTCGTGGACCTCCTCGCACCTCTCTCCCAGCGACTTCCTCCAAGAGGCGTTGAGCGTCTGGGGCATGATGTGCTCGACCGAGAACCTACCCTCCCTGAGCCCGCCGACGACGTCGACCCGCTCCTTGCTGTCGCCGTTCTCCAGCCGGTCGTAGAGGTAGAGCTTCCTGTTGCCGATGCGGTAGTAGTCACGCGTTGCCAGAGAGGCGCGGAACTCCGAGTCCGAGGGGAACCTCCCGGTCCCCGACTTGTGGAGCAACGAGTACCTCAAGGCCTCGGGGTACGTGGCGCCGTCTGCCACGCCGCGCATCGCGTCTCCGTGCAGTGTCTCGAACACCTTGTTGAGCGAGTTCGTCGGAATTCCGCAGGACCACCTTCTGAACAGGTACGACTCAACCGCCCCCAGGCACTCGACCGCCTGGCCCTCGCTGACCGCACCGCTGTCAAGGGCCGACAGGAGGTTCAACACGAACGGGATGATGACGCCCATCTGCAGCAGGCCGAGCCTGTAGAGCACGCCGTCGAGCTCGCTCCTGCCCCGGTCCGCGCTCACGCACCTCCCGTAGCGCTCGGAGAAGTCCCTCAGGTCACCGAGCATGGCGAGGGTGTCGAGCCTCCCGGACTGCGCCGACGAATAAGTCCTGCGCGCATAGTCGACGTATGACTGGTAGACGCGCCCCACCACGGGGGTCTTCCCCATCTTTGCTGCGAGGTAGTAGCGGACGAAGTCGCTCACCTGTCCCAGCGTGTTCCTCTCGATCGGGATCCAGTACTCCTCGTAGCACCTCTCCTGCTCCCGCTCGGCGAGGTCCATGAGGATGAAGTTCCTGATCTTGTCCGCCTCGGTCAGGTCGAGGCCCGTCGAGTTGAGGCTCTCGAAGACCCTCTGCGCGTCGTCGCGCTCGTCGAGCTTCACGTCGACTACCTTCAGGCGCTTGACCGCGTCGAAGAGCTGGTCTCCCGTGATGGGCATCTCGGCGATGCGCTTCAGGAAGTACCGGTAGTTGCGGGTCACGTTCGACCCCTCCACCAGGTCTCCGCCGCCCGCGACGACCGCGCTGAAGGCCCCCATGTCCCCCTTCACGAGCTTGAGGCGGAGCTTCTGGTCGTCGGGGTGGTAGGTGTCGACCAGGAACTGCCCCTCGATGTAGTCGGCCTTGCTCGCCTCCGCCGAGGTAACACCGCTATCGGGGGACCTGAGCTGGGCGACGAGCGCGGCGAGGAGGATGAACACCGTGGTGATGCGCTGCTGCCCGTCAATCACCACGCGGGTGTCTCCCTCACGCTTCGATACGATGCTCCCGAAGAAGTGCTCCCCCATTCCGGTGGTCGCCACGCTCTGGAGGTCGTCGAAGAGCCTCTTGCACTGCTCGATCTTCCAGTCGTAGTTGCGCTGGTAAACGGGTATGACGAATCGGGTCTGCTTGCCCTCGATTATGTATGTGAGGTACTCGTCCTCGCCGCGCACGGATTCTCCTTCTTCGTCTTCTTGGATGTAAGCATCCAGACGCCTAGACGATATGTAGAGTGATCGGGACCTCACTCTGTAAAGCAGTGGCCATCGAGTGGCAGCGTGGGTTAGGCTCGGTCCTGAAGGAGTCCGGCTTACCACATTCTCAGGAGGTCCCGACCCTGTTGTACTCTACCAGCATCGGCCTTGAAGTGCATGTCCGTTCCATCAGCGCCGCGGCGTTCGTCTTCGAGACGGGCGAGGTCGTGCAGCGCACGTTCGGCTACGACCCCGATGCGGCCGCCGCCTGGGCGGCCTCTACGAGAGCGGCCCCCTGGATTGGCAACCCCTATTTGGACAGTTTTTTCAGAGACTGAGACCCGCATTCCTGAACTCAACCGGACTCACGTAGCCTAGCCTCGAGTGCAGCCTGAAATGGCTGTACCAGCGGACGTAGTCGCTCAGCTTGACCTGCAGCTCGTGTAACCTCGGGAAGCTCTCCCCGTAGACGAACTCGGCCTTCAGCATCTTTTTCGTCGGCTCGTCGACCGCACTGTCGTACGGGCAGCTCTTCCTCGGGAGGGACCTTTCAGTTCCGGATGCCCCCAGGAGGCCGTCGATGGCGGTGCTGCCGGATTCGCTGCCCCTGTCGGCATGAAACGCCTGGATGTCCGTCAGGGGGAAGGCAGCCGTGGCGAAGGCCGACTTCGTAGGCCCTGCGTCCTTGCGCCCGCCCGCGGCGTGCCCGACGATCTCCCGGCTGCAGAGGCCGGAAAGAAGGCAGACGCATTCCCGCCTGGAGACGCAGAACCCGCGCCGCTCCAGCTTCTCTCCGCGCCCGTGCATGCTGCAGTAGGTCGGCCTCGATACGCCGAGGATCTCGCGCTGCGCCGATATCTGACAACGCCCGGTGTTGGCGGTTGTCACGGCTGCTTTCGTGCGAATGTCAGCGCTGCCTGTCTTAAGACATCGGCCTCCATCTCGAGGCGCCTGTTCTCGCGCTCGGGCTCGATGATGCGCTCCTGCCGGGGGGTGCGGCTGTCGGCCGCCCAGCTGGAGCCCGTTGCGTTGATGGCGCTGATCCAGCGCCGCAAGGCCGGCCGAGATCGTGCTCGGCCACGATCTCATGGGGCGGCTTGCCGCCGTTGCAGAGCTCGGCTATCTGTCGCCTGGACTCCTCGGTGAAGTGCCCGGGATGCTTCGGGTCGGCCACCTCGTCCCGCCTTTCTCGGGTGCCTCCCGTGCCTCATGAAACTGTCCAGGATAGTGTCGCCAAACCAGACGGCTGGTCCTGCGATGGCGAGGACGCGCCGACAGTGGCCACGGACGGCGACGAGACGGTGCTGATAGCCGTCATCTCCGCATACGAAGAGGGCTCGGCCAGGATGCCCGAGCTCAGCGTGGGAGCGGCCGAGTTCGCGATAATGAGGTGCGCGTGCCTGCTCTACCTCGCGGACCACGGCGACGTGGACGCGATACGGCACGACGTGGTCTCCATCGTCGTGACGGGAGAGCGCCAGGCGAGGCTACGCCACCTCATCGGTGCCTGGCAGTGGGCGGAGAGCAGGGAATGACCTGGGACGTCAGAACAACGAGACCGCTCACGGCCGCAGCCAAGCCCTCCCGCGGCCGCCCTCCCCGCCGTCAGGAACACCAAACGACGGCGGGGAGGGAGAAGAGCGCTTCAGCTCCCAACCCTACAACTTGGGAACAGCGTAAGTTGGGCGAGCTAGCTTCTGAGTTTCAAAGTGGGGACTTCATCCCGGCAAGCGATATCGCAGACAGTGGCCCATATCCCGTCTATGGCGGAAACGGTCTTCGGGGCTACACGGATCATTACAACCATGATGGCTTGTATGCACTCATAGGCAGACAGGGAGCGCTTTGTGGAAACGTCAATTCCGCAGATGGCAAGGCCTATTTCACTGAACATGCCGTAGCTGTAAGCGCCAACGAACGCAATGACACTGGCTTCATGCTTTACCTTCTTGGACGTATGAATCTTGGTCAATACTCCGGTCAATCCGCGCAGCCGGGACTTGCCGTTGGAGTGCTCAAAGCAGTCGAAACCTTTGTACCAGGCAAGTCTGAACAGCGTGCAATTGGTTCCCTCTTCGCCCGCCTCGACGACCTCATCACCCTTCATCAGCGTGAGTTTTCACTTCCTTCTTGCGGTATTCCAGTTCCCCTGGTTCCATCCAAAAGAAGAGAGTCGCCCTGCATGCATTATCGAGGTGAATGATGCTTAACGAACTTTCCGGCAATGACCTGTTCTGTAACTACTACAAGGAATGGATTTCCGTATACAAGGAGAATGCAGTAAGGCAAGTGACGCTCAATAAGTACCATCTTGCACTTGCTTGGATAGAGAGACTGGCACCAGACATGAAACTGTCGGAGCTCGATCGGGTCTCCTACCAGAGGATACTCAACGGTTATGCCAAAGAGCATGAGCGGCAGACCACGATGGACTTCCACCACCTGCTAAAGGGCGCCGTGCTCGATGCGGTCGATGACGGGCTCGTGCCCAGAGACCCGACTAGGAAGGCAATCGTAAAGGGAAAGCCACCGCGCCCGAAGAAGAGCCGCTATCTTAACCAGTTCGAGCTCCATAGGTTGCTCGCTAGCCTCGATTTGGGGTCAGAGATCAGCTGGGAGTGGTTCATCCTTCTGGTCGCAAAGACCGGGTTGCGGTTTTCCGAGGCACTTGCAATAACTCCTTCCGACTTCGACTTCGCCAGGCAGACGCTATCGGTAAGTAAAACTTGGGACTACAAGAACGGCGGGGGCTTCGTGCCAACAAAGAACCGGTCCTCTGTCAGGAAGGTCCAGATTGACTGGCAGCTGATAGTTCAGTTCTCCGTCTTGGTAAAGGACCTTCCAGAAGAACGCCCCGTCTTCGTCAGAGAGAACGAGAAGATCTACAACTCGACGGCAAACAACACCCTCGCGAGGCTATGCAAGAAGTCTGGGGTGCCAGTGATCACGATACACGGGCTGCGCCACACGCACGCCTCCCTGCTCCTCTTCGCAGGGGTGTCAATAGCGAGCGTCGCGAAAAGGCTCGGCCACGCCAGCATGAACACCACAGAGAAGACCTATCTCCATATCATCCAGGAGCTGGAGAACAAGGACGTAGATCTAGTGATGCGCTCCCTCACCAGCCTCGTCTGAATGTCAGCGTAAGTCAAAAGGGCGGCTCTCGCTGATGAAGGGTGATGAGGCTGTCGAGGCAATCGAAAGTCAATCCAATGAGCT
>ERZ1643246.3105-NODE-3105-length-14768-cov-5.254673_pt1 | contig 14768 bp, 12 predicted proteins | sample MGYA00579265_ERZ1643246 | MGnify/ENA primary metagenome ERZ1643246 (study PRJEB29033, sample SAMEA4952261) | chicken gut metagenome | biome: Broiler Chicken; feature: Gastrointestinal Tract; material: Caecum | place: Ireland | collected 2018 | study: Broiler... | reverse complement strand
CCATCCGGATCTCAAGAAAATGTCTCCGCATCGTGTATGAAAACATCTGGTTTGCTATCGGCATCAAGCTGATCTGCCTCGTACTTGGAGCAGTCGGTATTGCCAATATGTGGCTTGCTATCTTCGCAGATGTGGGAGTCATGATCATTGCAGTGCTCAACGCGATCAGGGCGCTGTTTGTGAAAAAGCTGTAAGAAAGTCAGAGGAACTGTTGGGAAATAGATAGTTCCTCTGACTTTCTTATAGATTACGTCCTTGATATTGTATTGTTACCACATAAACTATTTTGTGTTGCTCATCAATGTGGAAATGTATCCAGGCTTAAAACAGCCTTCTTGATTCGGTCAACCTGTTCTCTGGCATTTTCAGGAGACAATTTCTCATTTGCGATATATTTGTAAATTTGATCTAATTCGCGGACAGCGCTGGGGTTGACTTTTACCTTGTATTTATCCAAAATGTTTTTTCTCCAATTCTGCAAAAACTATTTCTGCGTCAACTGCTTCTGCTCCGTTAGCAATTTCTTGTTCAGATTCAAAGATTGCCTGATCAATACGATTTATTCTTGCAAATTTATCATATAATTCGCTGCTCATTACAACTAAGTCGCTATACCCGTTTTTGGTAATAAAAATAGGCTCCTGCTCCTTGTGTGCAATATTGGAAATCTCAGTTGTATTGCGTAGCTCTTTAATAGGCATCATGGTTGGGGGCTTTTGACCCCAACATCATAAAATGCTTATTATTAACTTTTTCCTAATCTGCTTTTAAAATGATTATTCAGTTAAGGATTAATTCACAATTTATCCTTTATACTTGACTCATCAAAGATGAAAGGCAGAAGACGGATGTATCTGGCAATATTAAAAAAGGATTTAAGAAGAAAACGTGCAATGAATTTTATTTTCGCCGCATTTGTAATGCTTGCCACGGCGTTTATCGGCTCGAGTACACAGAGTCTGATTGCGATGACGGGCGGACTTGAAGGGTATTTTGATAAAGCAGGGGTAGGAGATTACATGATCTCTGTCGGCAGCGGAGAGATTGATGAGCTGGAGGAATTTTTAGAAGACAGTGATAATATCCGCTCATATTCACAATCGGGCAGTAATCTGCTGACCAGTAAAGATTATGTGACACTCAGCAGCGGGGAGGAGATTAACTATAGCTTTACCATTTGTGTCACTGCTCCGGAGACGTATGGACAGAAATATTTCGATGCAGATAAGCAGGAGATTGTACAGGTGGAGCAGGGCGAATGTTATCTTCCGTATTCTCTGATGGAAGGAGCAGGTCTGCAGGAAGGAGATAGGATCACTGTGACCATCGGCGATACTTCCCGTGCATTTACTGTTGCAGGAGAAATGATGGACGCTGTGATGGGAGGGGAGTTTATCAGTATGAAGCGGATACTTATGAGTACGGAAGACTATGATATTCTCCGGGATGCGGCCTTAGACGCGGGGATGGAGGAATATATTTTTTATATGATAGATATGGGGGATGAGCAGAAGTTTGTCAATGAATTCTATGCTTCCGGGCTCGTGACTCTGACCAGCTTTAACAGAGATACATTGGGCATGACCTATGTTATGGACATGATCATCGCCGTCATTTTTGTGGTGGTCAGTATTGTACTTATTATTATTGCACTGGTGGTGTTGAGATTTACTGTGTCTTTTACAATGGAGCAGGAATATCGGGAAATCGGGATCTTAAAGGCGCTTGGAATAAGAAACGGAAGTATCAGGCTTCTGTATCTTTCCAAGTATATTGTCCTGACTCTGGCCGGTAGTGCGGCAGGTATGGGAGTTGGCCTTCTGCTTGAGAATGTCATGATGGCGGGAGCGTCACGCAGGATCATGCTGGAGGAAAGCGATTCAATACTTCTGCAGATATTTCCGGTGCTGGCAGTACTTGCTGTTGTGCTCCTGTTCGGCTGTATCTGCACCGGCAGAGTGAACAGGATCTCTCCTGTGACGGCAATGCGTGCAGGAGCTGAAGGAGAAAGTTTCGGCCGCAGCAGTCCGATAACTCTCGGCGGTACAGGCGCCATGCCGCTTCCGTTTTTTATGGCGCTGAACGATATCTTGAGCGAAGTAAAGAAATTTACTATGATGATCCTCATATTTACTCTTGGTATCCTTATGATCAATATTCCGTTGAGCGCAGTATCTACACTTAGAAGCGATGAGATGATCCTGTTGATGAACATGGCGAAGTGCGACGGCGCAATGATCAGAGAAGATCCGGCGCTTATCAGCCAGACAAAGAAGGAACTCGAGCAGGAATTGGATGATATAGAAGCAAAGTTAAAGGATGGGGGAATTGATGCGCAGGCATTCAGGGAGGTGCTCTTCCGATATACGCTGAGCTTTGAAGACAATATGGCATCCTCTATAGCCGTACAGGGGCTGCATACGGATACGGCAGAGTACCTTTACTTCAGCGGAGCAGCTCCCGAACTTGCAAATGAGATTGCGGTCACATCCCCGGTTGCAGAAAAACTGGGCGCGCATATCGGAGATACAGTGAATATCATGATAGACGGTGAGAACAGAGAGTTTATGATCACTGCCCTATACGAGTCTCTGACAAATATGGGAGAGGGAGTCAGATTTTCTGAAAATGCAGTGCTGGATTACACAGAGAAGAGCGGGGCAATGGGAATACAGTTTGCTTTGGAAGAAGATACGGATGCAGGAGAAACGGAGCAGAAATTAGCTGAGATCCGGGAGCTGTTTCCTGAATATGAGGTTATGAGCTGCGAGGAATTTGCAGATGATACCATAGGGGTGTCCGGCATTCTGGATTCGGTGAGCAGGGTGATACTGGCTATTGTTCTGGCAGTGAACGCGCTGATCGCAGTGCTGATGGTACGGTCATTTATCAGCCGTGAGCGGAGTGATATCGCATTGTTGAAGAGCATGGGATTTCCGGACGGAACGCTGATCCTCTGGCAGGGGCTCAGGATTTCTCTGGTTCTGATCATTTCGATCATACTGGGATCTGTGCTCACACTGCCGCTGTCGGACTGGATCCTGAGCCCTGTTTTTGGGATTATGGGCACTTCCAGGATCACGATCGTGATCGACCCGATGATGTCATACTGTGTGTATCCACTGACTGTACTGGCGGTTACTACCGTATTTGCCCTGTTCTCTGCATTACAGATTACGAAAATAAAAGCACGGGAAATCAATAATATATAAAAATGAGGAGATGAAAAATATGGATACCATTCTTGAGGTCAGAGACCTGTGTAAAACTTATGTGGTCAACAAGAGGCAGAATAACGTACTGAAAAATATAAATTTGACGATACACAGCGGTGAGATGGTGGCGGTTATGGGGCCGTCGGGCTCAGGAAAGTCCACACTGCTCTATACGGTGTCGGGTATGGATGAACCGAGTGCCGGACAGATAATCTTCGACGGAAGAGATATCGCCGGACTTGACGGGAAAACGCTGGCACAGATCAGGCTTGACGATATGGGATTTATCTTTCAGCAGATGTATATGCTTAAGAATCTGAGCATTCTTGACAATATCCTTCTGCCTGCCTTTCAGTCAAAGAAGCCGGGGATGAACCGGAAAGAGAAAATAAAACGGGGACAGCAGCTGATGCGCCGCCTGGGGATTATAGAGACGGCCGAAAATGATATCAACGAGGTATCGGGAGGACAGCTTCAGCGCGCCTGTATCTGCCGGAGTATGATCAACAATCCAAAGATGCTGTTTGCCGATGAACCCACCGGCGCACTGAACCGGGCCAGCTCCGATGAGGTGATCGGAGAACTTGCCGGATTGAACCGCGACGGTACAACGATCTTGCTCGTCACCCATGATGTAAAGGTCGCAGCCTCCTGTTCAAGAGTGCTCTATCTGGTTGACGGCTGCATTGCAGGACAGTATAATCTTGAACAGGAAAAGCCCGAGGCCGACAGACGCGAGCGCGAGCGGGCGATCAGCAGCTGGTTGTTGGATATGGGATGGTAAGGAGAGAGCAGAGTGGATATCTTGATTGTAGAGGATAATGATGAACTGGCGGAAGTACTTCTGGATTTTCTGGTGGCCGAGGGGTATGAGGCAGAGATTGCGGGAAACGGGTATGAGGCGCTGGAGCTTTTTTCAGCTCACAGCCCCCGGCTTGTTATCCTTGATATTATGCTGCCGGGGATGGACGGATTTACCGTCTGTACGGAGATACGCAGACTCAGCGATGTGCCGGTGATCATCGTCAGTGCAAGAGGGGAAAAGACAGACATGCTGGATGGACTGGGCTTGGGCGCTGACGATTACATAGAAAAACCCTATGATATTGATATCCTTCTGGCAAAGATCAACGGTATATTCGAGAGAAGATACCGGGGACGGATGATAAAGGAAGGCAGTCTTACCATTGACTGTGCAAAAAGGGAAGTCTATCTGGATGGCAGGCCGCTGCCTCTGACCGTGAAAGAGTATGAACTGCTGCTTTTACTCGTTACAAATAAAGAAAAAGTGATAAGCAAGGAAGAACTGTTTAATAAAGTATGGGGAGTTGAAAGCGAGAGCGAACAGCAGACGCTGACAGTGCATATTAAGCGTCTGCGGCAGAAGATAGAGAAAGATCCGGGGAATCCCCGCTGCATTCTAACAGTCTGGGGAGTGGGATATAAATTCGTACAAGGAAATATATGAAAGGATATACATTATGAGAGGGTATCGTAAGCTGTGTGTATCAGTGACATAGTTTTTCTCTTTATTATTGCCTGTGCGAATTGCGCGCTTTCCCGTGTGCCCGTTCGGGACGGAGACAGACTGTATATGGTGGAGATCAACCGTGCTGAAGATGAGATCAGACAGGAAGGAGAGACAGATCCGGCCGGATATAGGACTCTTGTAAATGTAACTAAACTCGAGAAGGACGCATCTGAGGATGAGGCCGAAGATTTCTTCAGATCAGGCGGCGACTATGCGGTCAGAATTATTGACGGTGCGTACTACCGATTTGACTATGAGACGGACGCAGGAAAAGAATACGCTTCCGCCTGTCTGGTGATGAATATTTCACTGGCTGCTGCTCTTCTGGCGACAATTGCTCTGATGGTTTGGATGAGACAGAAGATCCTGCTCCCTTTTCATAAGATATCATCTCTTCCGGAGCAGATCGCGAAGGGGAACCTGACCGGAGAAATCAAAGAGAGCAAAAGCAGATATTTTGGAAGATTTATCTGGGGGCTCAATATCCTCAAGGAGAATCTGGAGCAGAGCCGTGCCAGAGAAATGAGTATTCTGAAGGAAAGGAATACTCTGATACTGTCGCTCTCCCATGATATAAAGACTCCTCTGAGCGCCATTAAGCTTTATGCGAAAGCTCTCGAGAAGAATCTCTATGGCGATAATGCAAATAAAAAAAATGAGATCGTACGGAAAATCAGCGAAAATACGGATGAGATCAACTCGTATCTGGCAGATATCATAAAGGCGAACAGTGAGGATTTCCTGAATCTGAAAGTGCAAAACAATGAGTTCTATCTCTCATATCTGATCGGGGAAATCCAGGAATACTATCGTGAAAAGCTTATTCTGCTCGGCACTGAGTTCGAAGTGGGCGAATATCATGACTGCCTGTTAAAAGGAGATTCGGACAGAGCGGTAGAAGTGCTGCAGAACATCATGGAAAATGCCATCAAATACGGAGATGGGGAAAACATTACTGTCTCTGTCGAGGAAAAAGAGGATTTGAGGCTTGTGACGGTGACTAATACGGGAACGCCTGTCAGTCCTGACGAGACCGCTCATATTTTCAGCAGTTTTTACAGGGGGTTAAACACAAAGAATAAGCCGGGCAGCGGGCTTGGCCTGTATATCTGCCGTAAACTTATGAATATGATGGACGGTGAGGTATATGCTGAAAGACTGGAGAACGGAATGAGTGTTACGGCAGGATTCCGGGTGCAGAAGTGATATTGCTGGAATAAGTGACGAAAGTAAACCAGGAACGATATCATGAAATATAAAGTTGCACCAGAGAAACAAGATGTATTATACTTAAGGAGAAAATTGGAAAAATAAAACTGCAATGGCATCCTAAAAGGAGATCCGTGATTGAAAGAAGACGAGATATTATTAGAACTTCTTCGTGCGTTTATGACCGGAGAAGTTCCGGATTTAACTGAAAACAATATTATATGGGAGAAAATTTATGAGAGTTCTATTATGCATAATGTGTTCCCAATGATATATGAAGCGGCTTTGCGGCTCCCTGTTTTTGACGGGGCAAAAAGAGAGCTGCGCCAGATCTGGAAACGTCAGACAGTAGCATCTGTTATGAGTCAGATGCAGAGGACTTCACGTTTTCTGGCTATTTACAGGGCGATAAACAAAGAAGGGCTGCAGGTTTTGGTTGTGAAAGGACTGATCTGCAGGAGGCTGTATGAAAAACCGGATCATCGAATATCTAATGATGAAGACCTGTATGTACTCGATCGTGATTTTGAACGGTGCCATAGATTGTTTCTGGAAGAGGGCCTGAAAACGGATGCCGGAGAAAGACTGCAGGAGAGAGATGTAGTATCTTATTATGATACGGTAACCGGCCTCCACATAGAATTGCATCGACAGCTTTTTTCGGAAAAGTCAAAGGCCTATGGCAGTTTTAACAGCATATTCGAAAATTCAGCGGAAAACTATATAACAGAGATAGTAGATGGGATTCCTGTCATGACTATGAATCATACAGATCATATGTTGTTCCTGATCTGCCACAGTCTGAAGCATTTTATTCATTCAGGGTTTGGAATCCGCCAGATCTGTGATATGGTGATGTTTGCCAATGCATATGGCAGTGATATCGACTGGCCCTATATAATGAAGAAACTGGAGAATATACATGGTGATGTATTCTGGATCAATCTTGCGGCAATAGGAGAACGTTATCTGGGATTTTCCGGCGATTCATCCGGTTTCCATCCGGAAAAATACGGAATACAGTCGAAACCTGACGAACTGCTGGAAGATATTTTAGCGGCAGGTGTATTCGGGAAAAGCTCGGAGAATCGTCTGCACAGCAGCAATATCACCCTGGATGCCTACGCGGAACACGGCTCGTCTGTAGGAGCCTCTCTTCTGAAGACAGTTTTTCCGGGGCGCAGATATCTGAAAAAGAGATATCCGGTTCTTGAAAAATTTCCTGTATGTCTTCCTGCTATATGGCTGTACCGCCTGATCAATTATGGTATGAAACTCATACCGGGAAAGAAAAAATATGTATCACTGACAGACAGTCTCAATATAGGAAGTAAAAGAATCGAACTGATGAAAAAGTACGGGATTATCCGATAGGCAGCGCCGACATACTGATGGAAAGTATATTCCATGTATGTCGGCGCTATGTTTATTATATGAAGAAAGTGATATAAATCGTAGAAAGTTTTCATTGTCCAAAAAGAGTGCAGGGAGTATCCTGAGACAATAATACAGTGTATGCGATGTAAAAAGAACCCGGAGGTGATACAGTGCAGACGGAACAGGAAAAGATTTCGGCCAGACCTGTAGATACGCAGATTTTTCTTGGAGCGGTAAAAGCAATGGTTCGGGATGGACATGACATAGCGGTTACTATTACGGGAAACAGTATGAGCCCTTTTCTTATTCATGGACGGGATCAGATCCTGCTTCACAAAATATCGCAGCCTTTGCAGAAAGGCGATATGGTGCTGTATCAAAGAACTGACAGTCAGTATGTAATGCATCGAATACGCTGTATTAAAAAGAAGCAGAGAGAATATTATATGATCGGTGATGCGCAGAACGTTACGGAAGGCCCCATTGCAGAAGCGCAGATCGCCGCTGTAGTAACGTCTGTGTGCCGAAAAGGCAGATGGTTGAAACAAGGAGATCTTATGTGGGAATTCTTCAGAAGGATCTGGCTGCACATGATTTCATTCAGAAGCCCTATAACAAGAATATATACATTTATTACAGGACTGATCAGAGGGAGGAAGAGACTTGAGAATTGAGAAGGAATTTATATTAAGAGAGATTGCGGGAGATTATGTCATTGTTCCTACGGGAAAGACAGCCCTGGAGTTTAATGGCCTGATCACTGTAAATGAGCTTGGCGCTTTCATCTGGAAGAAGATGCAGCAGGACATTTCCGAAGACAATCTGGTCAGCGCTATATTAGACGAATATGAGGTCAAAGAAGAGACTGCCAGAAATGATGTGAAAGAATTTTTGGGCAAACTGGAAGAGTATAATATTTTGAAAGAACAGAATTGAAGAACAATAATACGACAGAGATATAACTGAGAGCTGCGATACAGCAACCTTTTGCTGTGATTGCGGCTCTTTTATAATATGAGGACAAAAGATGAGAAAATGTATATGAATCTTAAAAAAGTTGCATAGTCTAAGGACGAACGAATGGATAAAATGGTACTTGTGGATAGTCTCAAAAAATGAGAATTATTGTTAAAACCGCTATTTTTTAGCTGTGACAGATTGTCTTGAAACGCCTGACCGATAATTGCCGACTGCTCAGGCGCCAGATGAAGTAATATTGAACATCGCATAGAGAGGACCAGGAGAGGAGTGAGAAGGAGAGCCTGAGAGTAGCGGGGGAAGTGAGGCGTTCATAACTATGAGAAGACAAAAATCAGACATGGAAAAACTTCTCAGAATAAAAAGAAAGGAAGGAAGAGATTATGTACAAAAAGTTTAAGCGTCTGCTTGGACTGTTGATGGTATTTGCGATGCTGGTCGGATTAGTACCGCTTAATGGCATGACACAAGTTAATGCGACAAATGACTCGTCGGCTAACATGACGGTCTATCTGCAGGTTACCGACAATTGGAAACAAGAAAATGCCGCTTTTAGAGCTTATTTGTGGGAAACAGGCCATGATTCCGATGATGCAGACGGAACATATTATAAAGATTTTACTCCTGTTTCCGGAGAGAATAATTTATATTCCGTAACACTAAACAACAAAAGCTGCTATAAAATTAAGGTGGTGAGATGTTCTTCGGATTATGAAAAGGAATGGAACAGTTTCGAAGCTAAATTTTATGAAAGATCAAGCGACTCGGTTAATAAAATAACTGTTACAGATTGGAATTACGGAACTTGGGATGGGACTTATACGCCATCCGGCCAGGGGCGAGAAATCCCATCTGACGGCATTTTTTATGTAGATACCGATCTGGTCGACTATTTTAACGATTCACGCGTGGAAAGCGGAACAACCGGATACAGTGCTGATAATCAGGGGGATAAACTGGGAGATATGAAGGAGCAGGGGGATGCAGTTCCATTTTCATATTTTAATGGCGCCGTCTCTCAATTACAGCAGAATAAAAATTACAGATTTCCATTATATTTTGGCGCGCTGCTGTTTACGAACAACCGTGTCGGAAGAACAAAGCTGTCGACAGATTATGCCGGAAATCTGACTAAGTGGAGTTCTACTGCAAATATAGCGTTGTCTAACCCGAATCCGTCGAATATGAATGATAACAATATAGACGCTAGCGTGCAGGGGCTGGTAGATAATACATTGGGAGCCAACGGAGAACTGCTTTCTAATGGGCAGGAACTGCCATATTTTTCAAAGAGTATGGCTGACTCTTTAAATGTAGACAGCAATAAAGTTATGGAGTATTATGGGGGATTACAGTTCCCGTTTAAGTCTCAGTATGATTCTGAAACAGGGGTTACGAAATATTCCTATGATTCTGCAACGGATTATGCTGTTTACCGCGACTGGAATAATACCAACAATAAGAAGCTTCTGACATCTGAGAATACTATATTAAACGATGATAAAACAAATGGATATTATCCGTTGAATAAGGAAAGAGAATCCGGAGCGGCAGTCAACTACGGATTCGGAACCAAATTTACAATTCCATTTACGATCAACGAGAACGGAACGATAGACGGAACGAAAGATGGAGAGCCGGTTACTTTTTCTTTTACAGGTGACGATGATGTGTGGGTATTCCTTGACGGAAAATTGATCCTGGACATGGGAGGCGCTCATGCAAAATCAAGTGGTACGATTAACTTCAAAGATCTGACAGCTACTGTTGATGATGCGGCGACAGCTGCGGACAGTCAGATTCTCCAGAGCGGGGCGACGAATGAATTATCGTCTTATCAAGACAAAGGATTAGCAAACTGGACTTGGCCGGGCGATAAGTGGGGGCATCAGGAGCGCTCCACCGTGGAAACCAGTTCAAAAACGCTCAACTTCAGTACATATGGAGAGGAGTATGCCAGCAGCTTTAAGGACAGCAGCAACACACATACTCTGGTAATGTTCTATATGGAACGAGGCATGTATGACTCCAATATGAAAATTGAGTTTACGATCAATCCGCTTCCTTCAGGACTTTCTTTGAGCAAGACGCTGAATACAACAGAGGTGAACAGCGGGCTTGTAGATGAGGTGCTGTCAGCGGAGAGTGATAACTTTAACTTTAAGATTCAGACAAAAGATCTGAAAACAGAAGAGGGTTATACAGATGTAGAGAATCTTGGGTACAGTCTTAATAATTATAATAATCAGGATACATATCATGTGGCTGAGAACAGTGTGATCTCGGGAGTAGGCGCCAGAAGTTATGCGCATAGTTTTGTGGATACAGAAACGCAGAGAGAAGCATTTACAGGAGGAACAGGATTCAAAATCTCAGAACTTCAGAAGTCTGATACTGTATTTGAATATGACTATAGTAAGACTACCTGGACGGTATATGATAAAGAGAATAATTACAGCGTTATTAAAACAAATGATGAGAATAACAGACTAACGGCAGAGTTCGATATGGGCAACAGCGCGTCGACAGAATTTGACACTTTCGACTATAATGTTAACTTCAATAATACGCCAAAAACAGGTGGAATTAAGCTGACTAAGGAATGGGCGTCAGGTCAGACAGCGCCGGCAGAGGGAGAGTACAGCTTCACAATCTTGATCGACCTCGACGGAGAAGACGGCAACTTATATGGCTATAAGGCATATGAACTGGACGGAGATATTGATGATACAGATACCAACGGAAATATTACTTTAAAATCCGGACAAACTGTTATATTTACAGGAATCCCTACAGGAGCGTCGTACAAGATCACTGAAAATATTCCGGAAGATGCCTCCTATGTGTCTGATAAAGAAGGAAACACAGTGACTGGTACGATTGGAGAAAGCGAAGCGACAGTTACTTTTACAAATCGCTATAACTCAAAAGAGCTGGACAAGGTTATCTATATCGAAGCCGGAAGAACAAACGGAACAGACTATACAGTGACAGATCCGGAAGATAGCAGGAAAGTTACAGTAACAGGAGTTGGAGGAGATCTGGCTGAAGGGATCACCGCTACAACGAAAGGTGACGGTACAGTTAACTTTAAGACGGATAACGCAGATAAAAAATATGAAGTTTCCTATACCGGAACAAAAGAAGACGGTATGATCATAAATGGAAATATCACAATATTCACTTACAAAGCAACCGACAAGGTCTACGTATTCGATTACGGCCTGGAATCCAATATCGCAGAAACAACCGAAAATAAAGACGGACTGTTTGAAGGAGGCGTGTTCTACAATAATGAAGCGCAGAAGACAGAAGCCTATAAAACGACCGCGACATTGGATGAGATAAGTGATTCCGGAGAGAATGCTCAGACAGATATCACGGCAGACCCGGAGGGCGTTTCAATCAACGAAAACGGCTCCTCAGATGGAGAGGTGACTTTCAAACCCCAGGCGTTCATGGATCAGGCTGAGAATTATACATACTCCGCCGATGTGACAAAGAACGGTGCAGAGCTGAACAAAGAAAATCCTGAAACCGGAACTGTTGTAAACGGTACGATCAAGGTAATGCCGGCCAATGTTGTTTACTATGAGGATAACTTTAACAGCGAGACAGCTACCTCAGACAGCTCTGTAAAGATCATCTATGGGGGAAACAATACGACAGAAGGTACTTCTGTGAAGCTGAAGCAGAGCAATGGACAGACAGAACAGTATGGTCATGATGATGCCTATGCATCGGGAACAACAGACAGTGCCGGAAGTTCAACAAAATTAACGGCTGACGGTTACAACACAAAAGCTGAGTTTACCTTTACAGGAACAGGATTCGACGTAGTAGCCCGCACTACAACAGACACAGCAGGAATCATGTACACGGTTCAGAAGCGTACGGATGAAGCCGATGCATGGAGCTTTGTAAAAACCGGCGTGGTAGATACCTATTATGCCAACGGCGATTTGTATCAGATTCCGGTTATCCATGAGGAGTTTGAACAAAAGGCGCAATACAAGGTAACACTGCTTATTAAACAAACGAACTCCGGTTCAGTTGTATATCTTGATGGAATCCGGGTCTATAATCCGATGGGAACAGATGGCGAGAAAGGTTATATAGCCGGTGAAAAAGGCGCGTCATTTGAAAAAGTAAGCGACCTGATTCTTGGAGATGGAGAAATCACAGAAACCGGCGTGGTAGATGAAGATGGATCTGTAATCACAGGCCAGACAATTAACGGTGCGAAAGCAGCGCTTCTTGGAAATGATTTTGATAACAGCAAACTTGAAAAGCTGGGATATACAAAGACAGAGGACAGCAACACAGATGCGGCAGGATCAAATCAGACCAACTCGCTGCTCCAGTACATGCATTCCGGGCCGAACAATGAGATTTATCTGGACGAGACGGCTTCCATCGCATTTATTGCAGAGAAAGAGGATGCAGAGAACTTTACACTTCAGATTGAAGCGAAACTGGTAAATATTGACGGACAGTCTAAAGTCGATCCGGAAAGCGAAGGAGTAGAACTTAACGTATGGAATGGATCAGGACTTGAGAAAGTGGAGACAGTTAAGTCATCTTCCGCTATGTATTACACGATTGATCTGACGAAATGCATTAATCTTGGAGATGGCAAATATCTGGTCGTAATTTCCGGCAATTCAGATGTGATAAATGAAGGAACAGCAAGCCTTTCATTCTCCAATCTGAAGTACAAAGGATATACTTTGGCAAATCCGCTGGATGAGCAATACTCCGAAATGGTTAATAATTACATTAATGCGGGAAGCTCATCTGACGAAAACAAATTCGCAGGATTTACAGGCAACTACAAAATCAGGAAGAACCAGTGGGTCAACTATAAATATAAGGTGACTATGACAGAAGATGTATTTAATGACGCAGATCCGGAATTTACCATGTATTATACGAACTATGGAGAAAAGACAGAAATTACGGTAACCGCGCAGAGAGTAGTCGGATCCTCTACCGAGTACCTGCTGAGGTTCAGAGCGCCGAACGCGGCGGGAACATTCCCGATAGAGATCCACTATGTGACAGATGGAAAAGAATCCGACGAATATCTTGCGGCATCCATGAAAGTAAGCAAATGAAGGAGGGCAGAATGAATATGAAAAAAGCATATACGAAACCGGAAATCGCGGTGGAAAATTTTATGCTGTCTGATTACATCGCATCATGCGATCCGAGTTTTGGCAACAATATGGACGTGTCGATCGAAGACTGGATAAATGGCTTTGGGCTTTTTACTTCCGACGGAGAGTGCTCGATGATAGTTCCGCCAGGTCAGGACATAGATCTTGGCGGCATAAAGATATGTTATCACACATCCTCAAACGTTGTTTTTTCATCGTAAGATTCAAGACAAGAAAATGGAAGATAGTGGGAGCGGTCTTGCTCTCACTATTTTCCGTCAGGAGTAAACATGTTTTATTATTATATTAATATCGCAGACATATCAATTGAAATCGAATCTCCTGTGTCGATTGTTTTTCAGGAAAAAATCCTGCCGTTTTGCAGGAAAAAAGGAAACTCCCCGGATCTGACCTATAAAATTTTGTCGGGTCGTGTGGAAAACGGGGAGTCAGTCGTCTCAAAAGCTGAATATTCTATCGAAAAAAAAGACAACCGGTATATCCGTGTGAAAAAAATGTTTCAGTGCGGTCAGATGCAGGAGACATTTTTGCTTCAGGAAAAACCGGGAATCTATCATTTATATATTCCGCAGGACTGCATGAAGGAAGGACATTTGTTTGACCGCGAAAATGTACTGGACTTTCTGGCTCTGGAAGAAGGACTGTTGCAAAATCACGCTTTTATACTTCATGCGTCCGTCGTGTCGTGGAAAGGAAACGGCATTTTGTTCACGGCTCCGTCAGGAACGGGCAAATCGACTCAGGCCGAACTCTGGCACAGATATCATGGCGCGGATATCCTGAACGGAGACAGGGCGATCATACGAAGAACAGACGGAACATACCGTGTGTATGGTTCGCCCTATGCTGGATCTTCGGGAATCTATCGGAATCAGTCAGCCCCTGTCCGGGCTGTAATTATATTGGAACAGAGTCAGGAGAATCAGATCAGTAGATGCTTCGGGAAGGAGGCGTTTGTTCCTCTGTTCCGGGAGACTCTGATGAATTCGTGGAGCCGAAATTATATGAGCGCCATGACGGAACTGATCGGAAATGCCGCCGCAGAGATTCCGGTTTATCATCTTGCGTGTCACCCGGATAAAGAAGCGACAGATCTTGTAAGAAAAAACCTGGAGAAGGGTGCATAAGCAGATTGGATCAGAAAGAAGGAGTACGACCATGAACAGAAAAAAGAACGGGAAAGTAAAAAAATCAAAACAACTGAGACAGAGAAATCTTGCCGCTGCAATCCTTATTTTTATTGCAGTGGCGGTAGGAGCAGTTTTTATTGTTTTTTCG
>ERZ1643246.3103-NODE-3103-length-14776-cov-13.347802_pt1 | contig 14776 bp, 12 predicted proteins | sample MGYA00579265_ERZ1643246 | MGnify/ENA primary metagenome ERZ1643246 (study PRJEB29033, sample SAMEA4952261) | chicken gut metagenome | biome: Broiler Chicken; feature: Gastrointestinal Tract; material: Caecum | place: Ireland | collected 2018 | study: Broiler... | reverse complement strand
GAACATGTGTTTCTTTTTGCTCTCATAAAAATTGGAATTTCCTATAAAGTAAAAATAGTATCCTGCCGGTCTTACACCGGCAGGATACTGCTGACAGCAAAAAATCTTTACTTGCCTAATTTTCTCTGAACAAATTTTGTGATCTCCATCACAGGGATGATGATGAATCCGAGTCCCAGCGCAACTGCATATTCCATCAGACTGATGTGTTCAAAGGAAAATGCATCGGACAGGAACGGGATGTAAATAACGCCTGTCGTCAGGATCAAGGACAGAAGCATCGCTCCCCACAGGAACTTATTATGCGACGTAAGATGGAAAATAGAGCTTCTTCTGGAACGCATATTGAAAGAGTGGAAAATTTCCACCATAGACAATGTCAGGAATGCCATCGTCATACCGTCCGTACTGTTTACGATCTCCCATCTTCCTGCCTCGATATAATGTCCGATAAAATAAGAACCAAGCGTCAGGATTGTTACCCAGACACCCTGATAAAACACATCGAAGCCCATGCCGCCTGCGAAGATTCCCTCTTTCGAGTCTCGCGGCGGTTTCTTCATGCTGTCCTTCTCGCTTTCTTCCATACCGAGGGCCAGCGCCGGGAAACAGTCTGTGATCAGGTTGATCCACAGCAGATGTACCGGCTCCAGGATCGTAAATCCGAGAAGTGTCGCAAAGAAAATAGACAGCACTTCTGCCAGGTTTGAGGAAAGCAGGAACTGGATCGCCTTACGGATATTATCGTAAATTCTCCGTCCTTCTTCTACCGCAGACACGATCGTCGCAAAGTTATCGTCTGCCAGAACCATATCCGCTACATTCTTGGTTACATCTGTACCGGTGATACCCATTCCAACACCAATATCCGCACGTTTGATGGAAGGCGCATCGTTGACACCGTCTCCGGTCATCGCAGTGATCTTGCCCTTCTTCTTCCATGCATCTACGATCCGTACTTTATGCTCCGGCTGAACACGGGCATATACGGAATATTTTTCGATCTCTTTATCGAGGTCACTGTCGCTGATCTCATTCAGCTGAGAACCAGTGATCGCCTCGCTTGCATCTTTGATGATTCCAAGCTGTTTTGCGATCGCAACCGCTGTATCCTTGTGGTCTCCGGTGATCATAATCGGACGGATACCTGCGCCGCGGCATTCCTCGATCGCATCTTTCACCTCCGGACGGATCGGATCAATCATACCGGAAAGTCCTACAAAGCAAAGATCCTGCTCCAGATATTCCGGCTCGCTGCTTTCCGGCGCCTTGTCCCACATTCTCTTCGCCGCCGACAGAACGCGGAGCGCCTGATCTGCCATTCCTTTGTTGGCCGCAAGGATCTCCTCACGCATCTTGTCCGTCATCGGAACCGCTTTTCCGTCTACCCAGGCCTTGGTGCAGCGTTTCAGGATCTCATCCGGCGCACCCTTTGTGAACTGAACGATCGTGCCGTCCGCTGTTTTGTGTACCGTCGACATCATCTTACGTCCGGAATCAAACGGCGCCTCCATAATACGCGGATATGCCTTTTTCAGATCATTCTTCGGACAGTTCATCTTTGTCGCGTCATTGACCAGCGCACACTCGGTGGGCTCTCCGACTGCCTCTCCGGTCTCATCCTGTTCCGCGTCGGAGCAAAGCGCCATCGCCTTCACCAGTTCCATCTCATCCGTTGCAGAATGTTCCACAACAGTCATCTTATTCTGTGTCAGCGTACCCGTCTTATCCGAGCAGATGATCTGTGTACAGCCCAGGGTCTCTACCGCTGTAAGCTTTCGGATCACGGCGTTTCTCTGAGACATCTTTGTAACACCGATCGACAGCACGATCGTTACAACTGCCGCCAGACCTTCCGGAATCGCAGCAACAGCCAGGCTGACCGCTACCATGAAGGTATCCAGCATACCCTCACCGGTAATATCCGGATATGCACGGATCAGATCAACCGCAAAAATCACCACGCAGATACCGATAACAAGTACACTCAGGATCTTGCTCAGCTGATTCAGCTTCATCTGCAGAGGAGTCTCGTCATCCTTCGCGCTTGCCAGAGCATCGGCGATCTTACCCATCTCCGTTTCCATACCCGTAGCAGTGACAACCGCGCGACCGCGTCCGTAGACAACGGTACTTCCCATATACATCATATTCTTCCGGTCGCCCAGAGGAATGTCTTTTTCTCCGTTCAGTTCCAGCGCTTCCGCTTTTTTGTTGACCGGCACGGATTCTCCGGTCAGCGCCGCCTCCTCGATCTTCATACTGGCGCTCTCAAGTACACGGGCATCCGCAGGAACCGCATCGCCGGCCTCCAGAACAATCACATCGCCGGGAACCAGTTCCTCGCTTTTTACAGTGATCTGATGTCCGTCACGGATCACTTTCGACGTGGCCGCCGTAATTTCCTGCAGCGCGGCAATGGCCTTCTCTGCCTTGCTCTCCTGCACGACGCCAAGCACTGCGTTGATGATCACGACGATCATGATAATGATCACATCCGCAAAGGACTCTCCGGAGTATACCGACGTTATTCCGGAAATCACCGCCGCAACGATCAGAATAATGATCATAGGATCTTTCAGTTCTTCTAAAAAACGAACGATCAGAGGAGTCTTTTTCCCCTCTTTCAGTTTATTCTTCCCATACTTTTCCAGGCGTTCCTGAGCTTCTTTGCCGCTCAGACCATTTTCCAGGGTCTGTAGGGCTTCGAGCACCTCACTGCTCTCTTTCAGATATTCTTTCAAATTTTGCACCTCCAACACTGCTGGAAACGACCCGCACAGTTCTCCTTCCTGACACGGCGTTCCATCCATTTTTCTCTTTCACTGCTGGCGTTACACCCCAGCGCAGCCTGTACATCCAGGGCAGCCAGTTGCTGTCCGGTCATCCGGCAGATAATCCAGCGCTTTTGTAATGCAGCATACGGCATGAGCGGAAATACCTTCCCCGTTTCCGGTAAAACCAAGGCCCTCCTCCGTGGTCGCCTTGACATTCACCTGATCCGACTCCAGCTTCAGAGCATCCGCTATATTTTCCACCATCCGGTCAATGTATGGCAGAAGCTTCGGCTGCTGCGCAATCACTGTCGCATCGATATTTTCAATCAGATACATCCGCTCTTCCAGCATCTTACCCACCCGGCGGAGCAGTTCAATACTGGACGCTCCCTCATAGGCCGGATCATTGTCCGGAAAATGACGTCCGATATCGCGAAGCGCCGCTGCCCCCAGCAAAGCGTCCATCACCGCATGTACCAATACGTCAGCATCCGAGTGTCCCAGCAGACCTAATGTATGAGGAATTTCCACACCGCCGAGGATCAGCTTTCTGCCTTCCACCAGACGATGCACATCATATCCCATGCCAACTCTCATTCCAAGCACCTCCCTTCCGACTGTTTTTGCGCAGAAATCTATCATGAAACATATCTCTGAAGCATCTTGCTTATTCTGAGAAAACTCAGACGGTTTCTCACATAAGGACACAGCTGCAGAGTCATCGGAACAAGTTCCCGGGAAATCCCCACCTGCTCCGGCTCATAACAGCAGCCGGCCTTCTTCAGAATGGCAGTCAGTTCTTCCGAAGACGGAATTGCGTCAAGAATCTTTCCGATCTCAGGCAGCAGTTCCATCAGTTTTTCAGGATCTACAAACTCCAGCGGATCCGGGGTGTTTTCCTGCACGGTAGATTCCAACAGCCCTTTCTTTCCAAATGTCTCCTCCAGAAGTTTCATCTCCAGTCCGTGATACGGCTTCAGGCGGCAGGTTCCCTGTTTGATCGCCTGAGAGATCTCCTCATATTTCCGGCGGACAAGAACCAGCCCGACTGAAACCTTCTCCCCGTGGAGCGCATCCACCTCATCATTGATGATCTTCATCTCCCACAAGTGGGAAACATGATGCTCCGCACAGGACGCCGGACGAGAATTTCCTACCATCTGCATTGCGATCCCGGATAAAAGAAGTGCGTACATCAGCTGCTCGTAAGCTTCCGGTTCCCCTTCCTTCAATTCATCGATCAGGCCGACTGTCTTCTCCAGAGCCTCTTCCTCCAGAGCGATCGTCCGTTCACAGATATATTCGTCCGTCACCAAAGACGCAATCTTCCAGTCTGCAAGGGCAATGTATTTGCCCATCAGATCCGACATTCCGGACGCTGTCAGCCGATACGGGGCCTTTGAAAAGATATCCGTATCCGCAAACACATACAGCGGTCCCTGGGCCGGCATCGTTTTTTTCATCCCGTTCCAGGTCATCGCCGCAACGGTAGACACAAATCCGTCCACGCTTGCAGCCGTCGGCACGGAAATGAAGGGGATCCCCCACTTATAGGACACATAACGGCTCAGGTCATGAATTGTACCGCTGCCCACCGCCAGAATCAGATCCGTCTCTTCCGGGAGCGTTTCCTCCAGGATTTCCACACCGTGATTATCCGCATGGAGATTTTCGCAGTCGAGGCACACGGACTCGCAGATCTCCTCCACATCTTCCAGCGCATCCTGGGCTGCTTCCCTTGTATTCTCATCCCAGACGATCGCCGGAGCGGAAAAGTCGCGCAGTTCACCCTCCGTCAACATCTCATACAGTTTTTTTGCGGCGCCGGATTCAATCCAGATCCCTTTCACTGTAATTTCATGCTGTCTCTTACAGGAACAGGGGCCCTGAAACTGCTCCACGTCTATTTCCATTTTCTTCACCCTTTCCTACCCTTAATGAAATTAATTGAAACCGTAAATCTTCTGCGCCAGTTTATAGCCGTAAACCGCGATCTTCTGGCTCGGACGGCTCTTGGCGCTCATGATAGAGCCGAGAACTCCGTGACGGATCCGGAAATAATCCAGCGGATCCTGCGCTTTCAGATACTTCCACAGTTCATCTTTCTTTTTCAGATTCTCCTCCATCTCGGAACGCATCATCATCACCGACGACACGGTCATAATAATGCTCAGGTAATTCACCATATATTTTCTAAGCTGTTTATTCAGATTTTTCTGCTGTCCCATATAGTCGATCATCAGCTTGTTGACCCGGATCTGCTGATCGATCCGGCCGATCATCACCTGCTCGTTGACCGACTGATCGCTGCGCCCGATATAATAGCGGTAAAAATTCACATCCACATAATACATTGTCTTCACGAACGGAAACGGAATAAACGCTACCAGATTATCCACATAAAATGTATGCTCCGGAAGCGATAAACCGCAGTCCCGAAGCAGATCCGTGCGAAAGATCAGAGAGTGCATCAGAATATAGCGGGTCTTGCCCAGAGATTTTGTGTCGTTCCAGCCAAAAAAAGTGTCCTCCGGGAGAGAATGCACATACCGCATCACTCTCTTCTTTTTTGCGCCGACTTTCTCATAAACATAGTTGCTGATCAGCATGTCCAGCGTCTTATCTCCCCGTACTGCATCCTCGAGTACTTCCAGAATTTTCTTATAAGCTTCTTCATTCACCCAGTCGTCACTGTCCACTACCTTGAAATATAGTCCGGTGGCATTGGCCAGTCCCGTATTCACCGCTCCTCCGTGACCCTTGTTTTCCTGGTGGATCGCACGTACGATCGTCGGGTATTTCTTCGCATAGGCATCCGCGATCTCCGCCGTACGGTCCTTGGAACCGTCATTGACAATCAGGATCTCCACATCCTCTCCTCCCGGAAGAAGCGAGTCAATGCACTTTTCCATATAGGCTTCCGAATTGTAACAGGGTACGGTAAACGTCAGTATTTTCATGATTCCTTGTCCTTTATTATTTTTTATCCTGGTATTTTTCCTGACCAAGACGCAGGTTCATATATCCGGCATAATAAGAAAATGCCGCCGGCACAGGGTAGCGTTCCTGCGCTTCCTCTGTTCCGACAAAAAGCAATTCTCTGTCGGCAGTCTCCTCCGGTTCGGCAATTTTTATCAGATATCCGGTCATATGCCATTCCACATGAGAGAAAATATGCTTTGCGCCCGGAAGCGGCAGAATCTGCAGCGGCATCAGGCCTCTCCGCTCAACAAAAGCAAGCGCTTCCTCCTCTGTCAGCCATCCCTTTTCATTGGGAAACTCATAGAGCCCTGCCAGCAGGCCGCGCTCCGGCCGTTTTCTCACTGCTACGTGACGGCCGTCCAGGATCAGAAACACCGTCCTGTCTTCGATCCTGCGCTTTCCTTTTTTTTCTTTCACCGGATAGGATTCTATTGTACCCGATTTTCGTGCTTTGCACAATTCCCTGAGAGGACATTTTTCACATAATGGAACTCCGTTCGGTACACAAACCAGAGCGCCCAGCTCCATCAGCGCCTGATTAAACGCCCCGGACCTTCCGGCAGGCATGATCGCAAGAAGTTCTTTTTCCACACGGGTGCGCACTGACTGTTTCATAATGTCGCCGTCATCCATCCGGATCCTGGCGAGAACACGGAGCACATTTCCGTCCACCGCGGGCACCGGTATCTCATAGGCGATCGACGCAATCGCTCCCGCCGTGTAACTGCCAATGCCGGGCAGCGACAGAAGCGCCCGGAAATCCGCGGGAAGGATTCCTCCATACTGTTCACACAGGATCTGCGCCGCCTTCTGCATATTTTTCACCCGGTTGTAATACCCGAGTCCTTCCCAAAGTTTCAGCAGCTTCTCCTGGGGACATTCCGCCAGATCTTTTACCGTCGGCAGTTCCCGCAGGAACCTTTCAAAATACGGTTTTACCGCTTCCACTCTCGTCTGCTGAAGCATGATCTCCGACACCCAGATTTCGTAGGGATCCCGTTTTTCCCTCCAGGGAAGCTTTCTGTGATTCTTCTCATACCATGTAAGTAATGGCTCAATGATATTTTCAAGCATATAGATTCTCCTTTGTATATTCTGCCACATTTTCAGCAAAAATGCAAAATAAACATTGCTTTTCTTTGTAAATTTGATTAAAATTAAGAGACCAAATAAGAAAGCAGAGGAAGAAGAACGTGATTGACAGTATAATCTTCGATGTGGACGGTACTTTATGGGATTCCACCGACACTGTGGCCCGTGCATGGAACCGTATTCTGGAACAAGAAACCGATCTGGAGCCGACACTCACCGGCGACACTCTGAAAGGTCTGTTCGGCCGTCTGCTCCCGGACATTGCCGCAGTGATTTTTGAGAAATACCCGAAGGAGCGTCAGCTGGAACTGATCGATCTGTGCTGCGCCGAAGAACACCGAGAACTCCTGGCACATCCCGCCCCTGTTTACGATACTCTGGAAGAGACTCTCAGACTCCTGTCCGAGCGATACCCTCTTTATATCGTCAGCAACTGTCAGGCAGGTTACATTGAAGTATTTCTGGAAGCGACCGGACTCGGCAGCTATTTCCGGGATCATCTGTGTCCCGGAGACACGGGACACGCAAAAGCAGAAAATATCCGCGCGATCATGAAACGCCATAACCTGCGCTCCCCTGTATATGTCGGAGATACCGCCGGCGATCAGAATGCCTGCCGCAGCGCAGGGGTTCCCTTTGTTTTCGCCGCCTATGGCTTTGGCTCTGCCGATGCTCCGGAATATACGATCCAAAAGCCTCTGGATCTCACCCGCATCTTCTGATCAGGAGTATGACTGTTTAGTTATAAATATATAAAAAATGTATAACCGGAACTTCTCAGTTTTCACACAAAACAAGGGCATGTCACAGACGGGATCTTACTCCCGCATGGGACATGCCCTTGTTTCACTTTTACGATTCTGCCGCCGACTCCGTCTGCACGGATTCCGGAGCAGCAGACTCCGGCGCCTGCGTCGGCGTTTCTGTCGGAGTTTCCGTCGGTGTCTCGGTCGGCTCAGGCGTCGACGGTGTCTCCGTCGGTTCCGGTGTTGTCGGTGTCTCCGTCGGTTCCGGCGTCACCGGAGTTTCTGTCGGCTCAGGTGTTGCCGGGGCCTGTGTCGGTTCCGGCGTCGACGGTGTCTGCGTCGGTTTAGGCGTCGACGGTGTCTGCGTCGGTTTAGGCGTCGCTGTCGGATCCGTCACAGTCGCGCTTGAAGGCATATTCTGGGCGGCACGCTCCGCGGAATCGTCTCTCACAGAATAGTCCTCCGAATAATATACGATGACCGGCGTTCCCACGTCGATATTATTGTAAATGGTCTTTGCCACGTTGTACGGAAGATTAACACATCCGTGAGAACCGCTGTTTTTATAAATCGTTCCGCCGAAACTGCTTCTCCACGTCGCATCATGCAGACCGATGCCACCGTTAAACGGCATCCAGAAAGTCACATCCGACTCCCACTCATAACTTCCATCCGCCAGTTTCGGTCCTCTCAGCGTTTTCGGACTGGTCTTGGAAACAAGCGTGAAAATGCCGGCAGGCGTATAACGGCTTTTCACCATCTTACCGGTCACGCAATCACTGTCCACGATCCTCGTGCCATCCTTATAAAACCAGATATGCTGGCGGCTGATATCAACCTCTACATATGTATTTCCAAATCCGTTGTTTTCCGAAGAAAACTCTGTGCTGGAATAGACGGGTTCTCTCGTCGTTGTCAGGTGCTGTGCGATATCCTGGCTGAGCTGCGCAACTTCCTGCTCCTGGTCGATCTTCCATCCATAATCCGACTGGGTAACCTTTACACCGCCCTCAATTCCGGTAGCCGGAAATGTCTGCTCTTTGCCGTAGGTATCTACCTCCGCTGCAAGATTGGCCACGTATTCCGTCAGTTTCTGATTCCACAATTCTTCATCCTGTGAATAATTTCCCTCTTTATCCACCGACAGCCAGTCTTTTAATGTATTCCCATCCAGCACCTTCGTCTGATCGTCGGGCAGCTGATACGTGATACTCGCACTGACCAGCTCGTTCAGCTGATCTGCCTGAGTTTCCAGGCCTTCCTCATTTGCCGCCGCAGATTCACTGTAGACTCCTGCCTCGTCCATATCCAGTTCCACAACTCCCTGTGTCACTGCCTGAGCGATCGCCTCTTTTGCCTTTTCCACATCAAGCTGCGTTCCCTGGCTGGCCTCGGTTACCACAAATTTCCCGTCCTGAAACTCGATTTTAGCGTCTGACGGAGCCACCATCTGATCCGCCTGAAACTGCTGAAACTGACTGACCTGCGCCTCCAGCTTGTCCATGTCATACTGCATCTGCACGGAGACCTCATGCTTTTTATCTTTGGAATTTTCTGTCAGCCATGCAAAAGCATTCTGCTGTTCCAACAGCGCCTGCACACTGCCGTCAGGCTGATAACGGTAATCAATAGAACTTCCCAGGATCTCCTGATTCCCATTTCGGAAATGGATCTCAAGCGCATAGCTTCCGGCGTCTTGCTCGATCTTTTTTTCCACCTGATCCGCGGTCATGCCTCCGCAATCCATTCCGTTGATCGTCGTTCCATCGAAGAAATGACTGGTAAAATAAAAGGTTCTGTAACCGTAAAACCCGATCAAGAGAACAAGTACGAGCGCCGCAGCGATCCCGAAAATAAGAAGTCCCTTCTTCTTTCCTTTTCGGGAAATATCTTCTGTGTCATCGTCCTCGTACGTATCTTCCTCATCGTATTCATCGTCGTCCTCGTACTCCTCTTCCCCATCGTCCTCCTTATCAGCTTTCTCCTCAGTGTCATCTGCATTTCTGTCATAAGCGTTTCTGGGGATATTTCCCATCGTCTCTCTTACAAGTTTCTGAACCGCTTCATCCACCTGATCCTCAACGCTTGTGTCTTTTTCCACTTCCGCATCGGGATCTTCGAATTCCAGTTCCTCCCACTCCTGCTTGTGATCATCATCAAATTTCATTTTCATACTCCTCTTACACTTCACACCTTGGCTGCACGATAAAGTATAACACAAATTTCAAAAATAAGCTGCCTAAAATACAGTTTTGTGGAAACTTCAGAATTTCGTCAGCTTTTCTTAATGCTTTTAGGCATAATGACACGCTGCACGATATCAGCCAGAAAAATTCCGACGGCGATTGCTCCCGCGATCTGCAGCGTCTGCATAATATAATAATTCACCAACTCCTGATTCCCCTGCACCGCATTGTAGGCAATCTCATACATGCCGGCCCCCGGAACCATCGGAAAGATTCCCGGGATCAGAAACATCGTCACCGGGGCACGGAAAAATCTTGCAAGTACCTGTGCAAGTACCGCCGCAGTAAGCGCGGCCAGAAAATTCAGCGTCACCACCGCATCCGTAAAAGAACCGGCGGCAAGATATACTCCCCACGCCGCTGTGCCTACCAGAGCCGAGCAGACCCAATGTCTTCTGGGAATATTCAGCAGAACACAAAATCCCAGCGTACTGGAAAAAGCGCCGATCAACTGTAAAATGATTCCAACCATAATCACCCTCTCCTCTATATCAACTGAAACAACGCCATGGAAATACCCACGCCGATACCGATCGCTGCAGCCGTCACAAACGCCTCAAGCATACGGGCAGCACCGGAGATATAATCTCCATGCAGTGTATCATAAACCGCGTTGGTGATCGCCACACCGGGTACCAGCGGCATGATAGAACCGATGATGATCGAATGAAGTTCATAATTTCCTGGCAGCATTCTGGTACAGAGAATCGCGGTCATGCCGATCAGAAATGCGCCGATCGCATTGACAAGAAACACATGCAGTCCGACTTTTCTGCACCCCCAGACACCGAGACCGCTGATCAGCCCTGCAATGGCAGCCACCGCCGCATCGGAAACAGCCGCACCGAGCATCAGCGTGAAACCTGCCGTCAGGATCATATAACCGGGCAAATGCGCCTTCCTGTCTCCCGGCTCCCGATAAATCTTTTTGACCGCACGGAACATCTCCTCCACCGTCAGATCTCCGCAGCAGAAATTTCTGGAAATCTGGTTGATCTGATCCACCCGTTCCAGATTCATGGAACGGGTTTCAATTCTGCGCACAACAGTCAGTGAATCCATCGAAGGATCGTCCAGCGTAACTGTAAAACCTGTCGTCATCGCAAAAACCTGCGCCGTTTTCAATTTCGACATTCTCAGCATCCGCAGCATGGTGTCTTCCACTCTCCAGGTCTCGGCACCGCTTCTCAACATGATCTCTCCGGCCATGACTACGGAATCCAGCAGCAATTTATAATCCATATTTCTTTCCGCCCTTATTTCTGATTTTTCTATAACATAGTTGCCCGACAAATGGGTATGAGACGCGAATCGCTCCGCATCTCATGCTCCCGCAATCCTGAAAATATTCGAAATCCGCCCGCTCGGGATGCTCATCTAAAGAAAGATATCGAAATTAACTCTCCGGTAAAAGGCGTCCCGGATCTGATCAAAGTTTTCCGGTTCCTGTCCGAGGATCCACATCAGTTTTGTGAGCACAGCTTCCAGATTCATCTCCCGGGCCTCAAGAATCTGAAACTCGTCTTTGATCCTCCGGCCGACCTCATAGATTCCCAGATTGCTTCCCTCGTAGGTCACCTGTGTCGTCATGACCACAGCTTTTCTGCTGTTTTCATACCGCTTCATCAGACGGCTGAACTCATCCAGCAGACTGTCCGGTATCCCGCCGGTTCCGAAACTCTCCACGATGATCCCGTCATACCTCTGAAAAATATCTCCCAATACGGCAGGCTCAATTCCGGGCGTCAGTTTCAGCAGAAATACTTTCGGATTCCATTTATGGAAAAAACGCACCTGCTCTGTGTAAACCTCCGGCTCAATATAACGCACAAGGCGCTCTCCCCGCATCACGGCAAGCTGGGGATAATTAATACTGGAAAAGGCATCGTAACTCATACTCCGGGTCTTTTTTGCCCTGGTCCCTGCGATGATCTTACCGCCAAACACCAGACTGACCCCGTTGGACCTGTCATCCATCGCATAAATGATACTATCTCTCAGATTCATACTCGCATCGGTGATCTCCATCTCCAGCGGCCGCTGAGAACCGGTAAGCACGATCGGCTTTGGAGAATTCTGGATCAGATAGGAAAGCGCAGCCGCTGTGTATGCCATCGTATCCGTTCCGTGTAGAATGACAAAACCGTCATAGTTCCCATAGTTTTCCTCAATGGCAGCCGCGAGTTTCAGCCACTCCCTGTATGTCATATTCGTACTGTCCAGACTGAACAGATTTAATGCTTCCAGGTCGCATCTCCGGCTGATGGACGGCAGATATTTCATAAGATCCTCCGCCGACAAAAGCGGCACAAGTCCTCTCTCTGTATTATGGGAAGCGATGGTCCCTCCCGTCGTCAGCAAAAGTATTTTCTTTTTTCCGTTCATTTTTCCTCCTCCTGGTGCACTTTCTGTGTCGTCAAGGCAGCTTTGAAAGTAAACTTCCAAACGTATTCCTTTTATAATCTCTTTCTATATATCATAAATTTGCCTTAATAACTATAACCGACAATATCTTCGCTGTCAATTCTCACAGGCACGTCCATTCTCTCTTAAGGTCCGTATTTTTTCTTTTTCTTCTTTTGATACACGCCGCGATTCAAGGATTTTCTGCAAAGACTTTTTCCAGGTCTCCTCATCCAGCGAACAGGTCTCCAGCCAGGAAAACACTTCCTGCGGATATCTGACGTAACAGACCGAGACGGTCCATGCCACCGCCATCCGTACATAATATTCTTCCGTATCGACCTGCTCCATCAGATCAAGGACTTTTTTTCGATACTCGTCATTTACAAAATACTGCAGCATCATGACCACTGCAAAGCGAACCGTATATGTCTTCTCAGAATCCAGACATTCCAGTAAAAAGTCCCACATTTTTTCCGGATATTTTTTTGTGATCTTCAAGCCTGCGCAAAAGCTGTCACAGACAGACCAACAGTCTATATCCGGCAGGAATCCGCGGATTCGCGGAAGTGCTTCCTCAAAAGTACCTCCCACGCACCCGATCACCATTCCCCGCAGCATGATCTCCTCAAAAGTTTTCCCCGGCTCTTCCTCGAGATATTCTTGTCCATTATCCTTTGCGATCACCGCCGCCATTTTTCGCAGTTTGGGAAGCCGTACCCCGAGAATCCTGTCCTTTGAAACTCCCGGCAGCAAAGAAGAAGAAAATTCTCTGTAATCTTCCTCCGCTTCTTTTTCCAACCATATCAAAACCTGCTCTCCAGTCATTTTGTCTCCTTTTTTCTACGATCTCTTATCCTTTTGCAGTCGAAAAACCTGCGGCTGCATTTTTTAGCCCTCGCTGCAGGCCAGCACTTCCTTTCGGTCGGCACCGACCATGTAGCACGGTCAAACAGTAACGTTCAATGGCTTCGCCCTCTGCTCAGAGCCATCACCATTATATCAGACAAGCTGCAAAATGCCATTGAAAAAAAAGTAAAATCTTATATAATGAAACTAATTAATGGAACAAAGGGGGGATTTTTCAAATGAAAAAATCGTATGAAATCGACATGTGCAACGGACCTCTCCTGGGCAAACTGCTGATCTTTGCACTGCCGCTGATGCTCTCAGGCATTCTGCAGTTGTTTTTTAATGCGGCAGACATCATTGTAGTAGGGCGGTTCACCGGAAGCCATGCACTTGCAGCTGTCGGTTCCACATCTTCACTGATCAACCTTCTGGTCAATCTGTTCATCGGCTTTTCCATCGGCGCCAACGTCCTTACCGCCCAGTACTACGGTGCAAAAGATCAGAAAAACATTCATCAGACCGTACATACCTCGATCCTGGTAAGTATTCTGGGCGGATTTCTTCTGGTCGTCATCGGACTTCTCCTGGCCCGCCCGCTGCTGGAATTGATGGCTACACCGGATGATGTACTCGATCAGGCGACACTCTATATGCAGATTTACTTCTGCGGTATGCCAGCCACCATGCTCTACAACTTCGGGGCTGCGATCCTCCGTGCGATCGGGGATACCCGCAGACCCCTGTATTTCCTGTTCACCGCCGGCGTTCTGAATATTTTTCTGAACCTGTTTTTTGTGATCGTTTTTCATATGGGAGTGGCAGGCGTGGCTCTTGCAACTATTATTTCTCAGGCGCTTTCCGCATTCCTGGTCGTCCGTTGTCTGACCAGACTGGATGGACTCTGCCGCCTGCATCTGAGACAGCTGAAAATCTATCCGGAAAAGCTTGTGCGGATCATACAGATCGGACTCCCGGCCGGACTTCAGGGCGCTGTGTTTTCGATCTCCAACGTGCTGATCCAGTCCTCGGTAAACTCCTTCGGATCTATCGCGATGGCAGGTAATACGGCAGCCTCCAATCTGGAGGGGTTTGTCTATACATCCATGAACGCGGTTTACCAGACTGCTCTCAGTTTCACCAGCCAGAATATGGGTGCCGGAAACTATAAACGGATCGGCATGATCCTCCGCCGCTGTGTAGCGCTTGTGACGGTCATCGGACTTGCACTCGGCGGACTTGTGGTTCTCTTTCATCAGTCCCTTCTCGGCATTTACTCCACAGATCCGGAAGTCATTTCCTACGGCACGATCCGGCTGTTCATCATCTGTCTTCCCTATTTTCTCTGCGGAATCATGGATACGCTCGTCGGTATGCTTCGCGGAATGAATTATTCCATTCTGCCGATGATCGCCTCTATCGTCGGAGTCTGCGGTCTGCGTATCGTATGGATTTTCACCGTCTTCCGCTGGAACCACAGTCTTTATACACTTTATATCTCCTACCCGATCACATGGGCGGTCACTGCCTGTGTTCATTTGTGCTGTTACCTGTGGGTGCGAAAGAGAATGGCAGCAAGAGGCGCCGTGTGACCAGCCGTTACCTTTAATTCTGTTATTTGCAAAGAGATTGCGAAAACAATTTTCAAACACTCTGTCATATCAAAATCATATCAAAAAAC
>ERZ1643246.3102-NODE-3102-length-14777-cov-11.504347_pt1 | contig 14777 bp, 11 predicted proteins | sample MGYA00579265_ERZ1643246 | MGnify/ENA primary metagenome ERZ1643246 (study PRJEB29033, sample SAMEA4952261) | chicken gut metagenome | biome: Broiler Chicken; feature: Gastrointestinal Tract; material: Caecum | place: Ireland | collected 2018 | study: Broiler... | reverse complement strand
CCTTGGCGGGCGCGGACGGGCTTGCGCTTAAGTTCGTCCTTGATCTCGGCACACGCCTGCGCGAGCTCTTCTTGTGTTTCGGCAACCTCTACGCCGTCGAGGATGCTTTGCAGGCGGTATTCGCGATTGAGATAGCGGATTGTCTGGAAGCCGATGACGGCGGTCATAGTGCCGTTTGTGAGACCCTGAATGGAGCTGTCAATGAGGGCAGAGATCGCACTGCCCAGGAAGGGGATGCCGCTGGCGGCGTCGCCCATCGTTTTCACGACGGCGTTGCCGATTTGCAGGGAGCCGAGTCCGTAAGAAATGAGCGAATTGCGCAACACTGCGCCGAAGATTTTGACGAGCTTTGTGTCAGAGGGGCGGAAACCGTATAAAAAGACGATGTCCTTGATCATCTGCAAGTTGACAACGGCAACGAACAGGGCGTCTGTGCGAGAGCTTTGGGAAACGGTGGAAAATGCCGCCGATTTGAGTGCGCATTTGAAGATGATATCCTTTGCTGTCTTCTTGATCTTTCCTTGGTACATTGTTTCCAGCGTGTTTTTGATGAGGACGTCGTCGTTTGTGCGAAGGGCGGTTTTGAGATCATCCATCGATTTGCTGTCATACCAGCCGATCCCGCTCACGCTGTGATGAAAATCTAACATTTTTTCGGCAATGTTGCGGCGGACTTTCTTGTTATGCCGCTTTGCCTTGCCTGCGTATTCGGCGTTTACGTTGGTGATGAAGTAATCGGAACGCAGAATTTTTACAAGGGGCAGGACAAACACGAGCAAGAACACAATCACACTGACTGCCGCGCCCGCATATCCCGCGTAAGGATGGATGTTCCAGAGCTGCATCGTGAAGGAGAACAGACACCATCCGATAAAAATCCCGATGACGCCCGCAAGCAAACCGATGAGCAGTTTTGCACCTTTTGCGTTCTGACGGCGGACGTATTTTTCCTCATATTCGTAGATGGTGAGTTTTTGCTCCTGCGCCGTCTGCGTGTTGTTTGACGTATCACCCGTAACGGGAATCAGATTTACTCCTTTCTCGGACTGCGGCGCTTTCTTATCTTTTCCCATAGTACTTCCTTTGTGGTCTGTTTTTCCCATTATAGCGTGGAAAGTGCAAAAAGTCAAGGCTCAGAGAATGGTGAAGGTTTCCTCAAAGGGCTTGCGTTTCTTGGGACGGATGGGATCGTCTGCCTTCGCATATCCGAGCGCGACAACGACGGGAATTCTCACGTTATCTTTGAGAGAAAGCGCACTGCGCAGTTTTTCTTCGTCCCGCCAGCCGAGAATACAGCTCGATACGCCCGCCGCATCGGCGGCAAGCACAAGATGCGCCGTGAGGATGCCCAGGTCGTTCGCCGTGAAGTCGGTGTTCTTCATCCTTCCGCCCACTTTCGCCGTCAGATTGCTCTTTCCCTCGCAGACAGCGACCAGCGCGCCCGCGTCCGAGGCAAATTTATTCATGCCGAGCCCTTGCAGACATTTCACGACTTCTTTGCGTTTATCGCCGAGCACGGCAATCAGTTTCCAAGGCTGTGCGTTGCACGCGGAAGGAGCAAGCAGTGCGGCTTTGCAGATTTTCTCCACAAGTTCGGCGCTTACTTCCCGCCCGTCAAAGGCGCGGCAACTCTGGCGGTGCAGATAAAGTTCTTCCAGATCGGATAATTGCATGGTTTTTTCTCCTTGTGCGGATAATTTACAGGATTATTTTACAAATCCAATTGCGGGCGCGGCAAATGCCGCGCCCGCACGCAATGGACAGTTTTTTGTAAATGGGCAGGGCACCCGTCAGGGCTGTCCCGTCCGAAGGAAGAGGGTCACTTCACTTTCGCAAGGGAAGCCTTCGCCTTTTCAACGACGTTCTCCACGGTGAAGCCGAACAGCTTGAAGAGCTGCGCGGCGGGACCGCTTGCGCCGAAGGTGGACATGCCGATGATCTCGCCGTTATCGCCCGCATACTTGTACCAGCTGTAGGGGGATCCTGCTTCCACGCAGACGCGCGCCTTGACGCAAGAGGGGATGACGCTTTCCTTGTATTCTGCGCTCTGCTTTTCGAATTCTTCAAAGCAGGGCATGGAGATAACGCGCGCCTTGATGCCTTCCTCGGCAAGTTTTGCCTTGGCGCCGACGCACTGTTCCACTTCCGAGCCGCTCGCAATGAGCAGGACGTCGGGCGTGCCTTCGCAGTCTTCAAGCACATATCCGCCCTTGAGTGCGATAAGTCCGCTGTTTGCGTACTGAGGCAGGTTCTGACGGGTCAGCACCAGTGCGGTGGGCGCGGTGCCCGTAAGTGCCGAGATCCATGCCGCCGCCGTCTCTTTGCCGTCTGCGGGACGGTAGACCTTCATGTTGGGGATGGAACGCAGCGCAATGAGCTGTTCGACGGGCTCATGCGTAGGTCCGTCTTCGCCGACGCCGATGGAGTCGTGCGTCAGGATATAGACGACGGGGATGTTCATGAGCGCCGAAAGACGCATGGCGTGCTTGCAGTAGTCGGAGAAGATGAAGAAGGTCGAGCAGTAGCACTTGAGCCCGCCGTGCAGCTGCATGCCGTTGGTGATCGCTGCCATGGCGTGTTCGCGGATGCCGAAGTGCATATTTCTGCCGCTCTTGTCGCTTGCCGAGAAGTTGCCGTATTTGATCGTGTCCGTGTCCTTCATGTCGGACAGGTTGGAAGGTGCAAGGTCTGCCGAGCCGCCCATCAGGTTGGGAACGAGCGCCGCGATCTTGTTGAGCACCGTTGCGGACGTCTGACGCGTCGCCATCGGCTTTTCAAACTTCATGAGATCTTCCACTTTGGCAAGATCGACCATTTCGCCGCTCATTGCCTTTTTGTATGCCGCGGCAAGTTCGGGGTACTGCTTTTCGTACTCCGCGAACATCGCCTTCCATTCGCGTTCCTTCTTGGCACCGCGTCTGCCCGCCTTTGCGGTATGCGCAAGCACCTCTGCAGGGACTTCGAACGGCTCGCTCGTCCAGCCGAAGTGCTCCTTCGTCTTCTGCAGGTTTTCGGCTCCCAAAGGAGCGCCGTGACACTTGTGGCTGCCCTCAAGCGGGGTGCCGTAGCCGATCTTGGTCTTGCAGATGATGATGGAGGGCTTCTTCGTCTCCTTCTTTGCCTTTTTGATGGCGTTGGAGAGCATGGCGATATTGTCGGGATTGGCAACAAGGTCTACCTTGATGACCTGCCAGTTCTGCGCCTTGAAACGCTCCGCAACATCCTCTTTGAACGTGATGTCCGTATCGCCTTCGATCGTGATGTCGTTGTCGTCATAGAACAGGATGAGCTTGCCGAGTTCGTGCGTGCCTGCAAACGAGCAGGCCTCATAGGAGATGCCCTCTTCGAGACAGCCGTCACCGCACAGAGCGTAGGTGTAGTGATCGACTACGGGGAAGCCTTCGCGGTTGAAAACCGCCGCAAGGTGCGCTTCCGCAACCGCCATGCCCACGGCGTTCGCAATGCCCTGTCCGAGGGGACCCGTCGTCGTTTCAATGCCGACGGTGTGGCCGTATTCGGGATGTCCGGGCGTCTTGGAGCCGAGCTGACGGAAGTTCATGAGATCTTCCTTCGTAAGGCCGAGCCCATAAAGATAGAGCAGGGAATAATCAAGCATGGAGCCGTGTCCCGCGGAGAGGATGAAACGGTCTCTGTCATCCCACTTGGGATCCTTGTTGTTGAATTTCAGGAATTCCTGCCAAAGCGTATATGCAATGGGTGCGGAGCCGATGGGCAGTCCGGGGTGACCCGAGTTCGCTTTCTGGATCGCTTCCGCGGAAAGGATGCGGATGGCGTTGATGGTCGTCTGTCTGACTTCGTTCATGGCTGTATTCTCCTTCAATTAAAATTGTTTTTTGAGGTTTTCCAGATTGAGGAAAGGGTAGGCGGAGAGGAATTTTTCAAGGGCTTTTAAGATGATTTTGTTGCCGCCCTTTGAATTGCTCTCCACGTTGATGGGCATGATGGGTTCATGCAGGCTCATTCTTAAAAGCGCCCAGCCGTCGCCTGCATCTTTTGCAAAATTCACGCGCACGCCTTCACAGTTGTCGGGCGCAAGGGTGAGCTCGGGCGAGCGTTCGGCATGCGCCGTAAAATCGGCGATGACGCCTGCGCCCAACGTCTTGAAATCGCACCCCGGAACAAAGGAGAGCCGCACTTCCGTCGCCTCCTTCGGTTCGGGCAGGTCGGCAATGAGCGACATGAGATCTTTGCCTTCCTTTGCGCATTTTGCAAGTGCGATCAGAAGGCGGGTGACAAGGTATGCGCCGTCGTCCAGGAAATAGTTTTCCTTGAGTGCCGCATGGCCGCTCGTCTCGATGGCGAGAGGGGAGTACTGACCTTCCGCGTTGAGCCGCTTTGATTCGTTGATGACGTTCTTATATCCGCGCTTATACCTGCGGTGAATGCCTCCGTGTGCCTTGATAAACGCCGCAAGTCCGTCGCTCGTCACGGAGTCGGTGACGATGACGCCCGCTTTCTCTTCAAGCAGAATGGCGGAGATGAGCGCAATGAGACGGTTGCGGTTGATCTCCTCGCCGTCGGGAGCGACTGCGCCCGCGCGGTCAACGTCGGTATCAAAGATGATGCCGAAGTCCGCTTTGTTTTTGACGACCGCCGCACATACCGACTGCATCGCCGTCTCGTTCTCTGGATTGGGAATGTGATTGGGAAAACGTCCGTCCGGTTCGAGGAACTGCGACCCTGTCGTATCCGCTCCGAGCGGCTTTAAGACGAGATCGACATAGAAGCCGCCTGCGCCGTTGCCTGCGTCCACGAGAATGCGCTTGCCTGCAAGAGGCTTGTCCTCACCGCATGCTGCGCGGACCTTTGCAACAAGTCCTTCTGCATATGTTTTGATATAGCTCTTTTTCGTGACGGCGCCCGTCCCCGCGGGAAATTCGCCCTTTGCCGCAATCTTCAGAATCTGCGCAACGTCCGCGCCCTCCAGTCCGCCGTCCTTTGCAAAGAATTTGAGCCCGTTCTTCTGGTAGGGCAGGTGGCTTGCCGTGATCATCACGGAGACGTCCGCACCGAAATCATCCTGCAAGAGCATGAACATCGACGGCGTCGAGGAAAGTCCCGTCTCAATAACGTCGCCGCCGCAGGAAGTGTAGCCCTTCGTGACCAGCGTGCAGATGTGCTCCGCCGAAAGCCGTGAGTCATGCCCGACGGCAAGCACGGGCCGCTCCTTTCCCGTCTTTTCCTGTGCCCAGACGAAAAATGCCTTTGCGATCGCAAGGATCGCTTCGTCTGTGAGCGTCACGGGATCGCCGGCAACCCCAGCAATCGCGGTGCCGCGTACGTCCGTCCCGTTTCGCAAGTTCAAAAATTCCTGTTCGGTCATAATCCCCCCATGGACAAAATTTTGACGCGCATGACAAAAATCAGGCGCATCTGCCCTATAACGCTATTATACATTCTTAATGCCTCTTTTTCAAGGGCTTTTTTCAAAAAAGAATAGAAATTCCAAAAAAATCTTGCGATTGTCACACTTTTGTGTTATACTGTTAAAAAAATATTCGGAGATTTAACATGTACCTTTTTACCCTTTCAACGGATTCCACGTGCGATCTGTATCATGATTTCATCGAGGAAAACGACATCAAATTCGTTCCGCTCACCTTCACGGTGGAGAAGAACGGAACACTTGAAGACCATCTCGACAATTTTACCCAATATCAGCAGTACGTCGATTTTTATAACGAACTGCGTGCGGGCGGGTTCTCCCGTACCTCCATGCTCAATTATGAATCGCACTATGAGCACTTTTTGAAGCTCGCCAAAGAGGGCGCAGAGGATGTGGTGCATTTCACCATCTCTTCGGGGCTCTCGCCTACCAAGGATGTCGCCGCAAAGGCCGCCGCAGACGTCAAAAAGGATTTCCCTAAATTCAACGTCTACGTCGTCGATCCTCTCACTGCCACAGTGGGGCAGGGCGCGCTCGTGCGCCAGGCACTCGATTGTCGCAATGCCGGCAAGACCGCGCAGGAGACCTATGATTATGTCAACAGCCTTCGCCTTCATTTGCAGCACTTCGTCATTGCAGACGACTTGAAGTACCTGCGCCGCGGCGGACGCGTCGGCGCCGCCAGCGCCGCAATCGGCAGTATGCTCAACATCAAGCCCGTCCTTACCTTCGATAACAACGGAAAACTCATCGTTCTCGATAAAGTGAAGGGCACCAAAAAGGCGATCGCCTATATCAAGGCAAAGATGGAAAAAGAGGGGCCCGCCGATCCCGTCCACGTCTTTATCGTTCATACTGACAACGAGCCCGCGGCAAAAGAGCTTGAAGCATACGTTGTTGAACGCTTCGGCATACAGCCTCACGTTCAGATCATGGGACCCGTCATCGGTTCTCACCTCGGTCCCAACGCCTTCGCGCTCGGATACTTCACCAAGTCCATGCGTAACGAGTTCTGACGGTCTGTCCCGCGGGTACGGGCAGGCGGACGCCTTGAAAGAAAGGCGTGCCTCAATGCGGGGCGGAGTTTCCGTCGCCCTGCGACAGGACGCGCCGCTCTCTTTTGTGCGGGGAAAAATACATTGAAACGAAGACCCGCGCCGGAATTTTTGGTTTTCTGCGCGAAATTGAGGAAGATCATGCGATTGAAAATCATTGCGGGGGCGGCGTGCGCCGCCCTTATGTGTATCATGGCGGCATGTGCGCCGTCGGCGGACATCGGGCAGGCGCGCACGCAGCTCCTTGCGTCCGATGAGACGCATGTGGTGGTTTCCGTGACGGCGGGCGACGAGACAAAAAGTCTTTATGACGTGCTTTCCGATTTTGCGCAGCGCGGAGAAATCAGTATGGAGGGAAGCCAATCGGAGTACGGCTTCTATATCACTTCCGTCAACGGGACTGCGTCGGATGCGGAGCATTTCTGGGCGGTCTATACGACGCTGGGAACGTATGACGGCGTCTCCTACTCGGACGCGCAGTACGGGACATGGGAGTATGAAGGACGGGAACTTGCCTCCGCCTCCTACGGCGTCTCGGGACTTCCCCTTGTCGAGGGGGAACTGTATGCGCTCGTCTTTACGAGCATCTCATAAGATGAAGGAAAATCGGGGAAAAGTCGCGCGGGTGCGGGTTTTATTGTCTGCGCGGGAGATCGCCGCAGCTGCGGTCATGTGCGCGTTGCTGCTTACCGTGCAGTATGTCCTCTCGTTTGTGCCGGGCGTCGAGCTTGTCACTGCGCTTTTTCTCGCCTTTTGTGTGTTTTTCGGCCGGAGGTGCGGCGTTCTGACGGCGACCGCGTTTTCCTTGCTGCGATGCTTTTTGTTCGGGTTTTATCCCAACGTCATCGTGCTCTACCTTATCTATTTCAACGTGTTTGCGCTCTTCTTCGGTTGGCTGGGGGAGAGGAGACGCCCTGTTGCCGTCCTCGTGTGCCCGATTCTGCTTTTCATCCTGGCGGCGGGGGCGCTCGCTCTTGCGCTTTGTGATCTTCCCGTCAGCAAACTCTATGTCGGAAGGGTCAAAGGGGCGGCGTGGGCGATGTTTGCCGTCATGTGCGCGCTCGGTGTGCTCTACGGGGCTCTGCTTCTTGCGCGGAAGGGTGAACGTACGCGCGAAGCGGCGGCGCTTGCCGCGCTCGCTGCCTTTTTCACCGTGTGCTTTACGCTTCTGGATGATGTCTTGACCCCGCTCTTTTACGGCTATACATGGGATGCCGCGCTCGCCTATTTCTTTACGGGTTTTCTTGCCATGCTCCCGCAGACAGTGTGCGCCGCCGTGAGCGTCGCACTTCTTTTTCCCGTTCTTGCAAGAATTTTGGGCGGTGTGCGGAAAACAACCCCCGCAAACGTTGGACGAATGCATCAAGATATGGTATAATAACCATATCTTTTTTATTGATTTTGCGCGTTGATGCGCTTTTTGGAGCAGAACATGGCTAAGGATAATTTTGTGGAACAGATTGCGGACATCGAGACCAATTTCCCGCAGTGGTACACCGACGTCGTCATTAAGACCAAACTTGTGGACTACGGCCCCGTCAAGGGAACGATGGTCATCCGTCCCTATGGATATGCGATTTGGGAGAATATTCAGCGCGAAATGGACGCCCGTTTCAAGGCGGCAGGCATCGAGAATGCCTATTTCCCTCTGCTCATTCCCATGAGCTTCATGACCAAAGAGGCGGAGCACGTCGAAGGGTTCGCGCCCGAAGTTGCCGTCGTCACGCATGCGGGCGGGGAAAAACTCGCCGAGCCGCTGTGCATCCGTCCCACGTCGGAGACCATCATCGGAAGCATGTATTCCAAGTGGATCCAATCCTACCGCGATCTGCCCGTGCTCATGAATCAATGGGCGAACGTCATGCGCTGGGAAAAGACCACCCGTCCGTTCCTCAGAACAAGCGAATTCTTGTGGCAGGAAGGGCATACCGTCCATGCGTCCGAGGAGGAGGCAATGGACATGACCCTCAAAATGCTCGCGCTCTATGAGGAGTTCGCTAAGAATTGCCTTGCAATGCCCGTTCTCACGGGGCGCAAGACGGAAAAGGAAAAGTTCGCAGGCGCTGTTGCAACCTTCGGCATGGAGGCAATGATGCACGACGGCAAGAGCCTTCAGGCGGGGACCTCTCACTACCTCGGTCAGAATTTCGCAAAGGCGTTCGACATCAAGTTCCTCGATAAGGACGGCGTGCAAAAATACGGCTATACGACGTCGTTCGGCGTCTCTACCCGTCTCATCGGCGCTATCATCATGACGCACGGCGACGCGCGTGGTCTTGTCATGCCGCCCGTCGTTGCGCCCGTTCAGGCGGTCATCGTGCCCATCGCGGCAAAGAAAGAGGGCGTGCTCGAAGCCTGCCGCGATCTTAAGGAAAAACTTGCCGCCTCAGGAATCCGCGTTGTCCTCGATGACTCCGAAAATTCGCCCGGCTGGAAGTTCAATGAGTGGGAAATGAAGGGCGTTCCCGTCCGTATCGAACTCGGTCCGCGCGACCTGGAGGCGGGCAAATGCCTGCTCGCTCGCCGCGACACCCTCGAAAAATCCGAGTGTGCGCTGGATTCTGCCGCAGACAGCGTAAAAACGTTGCTTGCGGAGATTTCCCAGAGTATGTACAACCGCGCCAAAACGCGTATGGATGCGCGTATCGAAAATGCAAAAACGCTCGACGAATTGCTCGCTGCCGTGGACGGCGGAAAGTTCGTGCGTGCGGGCTGGTGCGGCTGCCGCGAATGCGAGGATAAAGTCAAAGAATTTGCGCAGGCTACTGCCCGCGTCATTGACAACGAAAATACTTCAGATACTTGCATCGTCTGCGGCAAAAAGGCAAAAGACACCGTCATCTTTGCAAGAGCTTATTGATTTTGTAAGCGCTCACTAACGTGACTTTTACGGAAATCCTTCGCACGTTGATCGGATTTTCGGACATTTCGCACGCTTGATGCAGTGCTTTTGAGGTAGCATATGGGCAGACTTCCCGCATGGCTTGAAAATGCCGTGTTTTACGAGATCTATCCGCAGTCATTTCAGGATTCGAACGGAGACGGCATCGGCGATATCCCCGGCATGATCGCTCGGCTTGACTACGTTGCTTCTCTCGGCTGCAACGCAATCTGGGTGAATCCGTGGTATGATTCTCCCTTCGGCGACGCAGGCTATGATGTACGCGACTACAAAAAAATTGCGCCGCGCTATGGCACCAATGAGGACGCAAAACGATTCTTTGACGAGGTACATGCGCGCGGTATGCACGTGCTCATTGACCTTGTCCCGGGACATACCTCCATCGATCATCCGTGGTTTTTGCAGTCCGAGAAAGCGGAGAAAAATGAGTTTTCCGATCGCTATATCTGGTCGGACAGCGTCTGGGAGGCAACTGATCTTCCGTGCCTGCGCGGGATCTCCGATCGGGACGGAGCGGCGGCGGTCAACTTTTTCTCCAATCAGCCTGCGCTCAACTACGGATATGCGCGCCGCACCCGACCTTGGATGATGTCCCCCGATTCGCCCGCCGCGCTTGCGACCCGTGAGGCAATCAAGGACGTCATGCGTTTCTGGCTCGATCTCGGTGCGGACGGCTTCCGCGTCGATATGGCAGCAAGCCTTGTCAAAGCGGACGAGGAATCCGCCGAGACCATAAAACTCTGGCAGGATTTCCGCGCTTTTTTGGATAAAGAATATCCGCACTGTGCCATGGTCTCCGAGTGGGGCGTTCCCGCGAAGTCCATCGAGGGCGGCTTCCACATGGATTTCATGCTGCACTTCGGTCCGCCTGCCTATACGTCGCTCTTTCGTTCGGAGCATCCTTTCTTCTCCCGCGAAGGGAAGGGGGATATCCGCATCTTTTTGGATGCATATCTTTCCGATCTTTCTTCGACGCAGAAAAAGGGGCTCATCTGTATCCCTTCGAGCAATCATGATATGCCGCGGCTCGCACGCGGCAGGGATGTGCGCGATCTGAAAATCTGCTTCGCTTTCCTCCTGACCATGGCAGGCGCGCCGTTCATCTACTACGGCGACGAGATCGGCATGCGCTATCTTGAGGGGCTCACTTCCGTCGAGGGCGGCTATGATCGCACGGGTTCGCGCTCGCCCATGCAATGGGAGAAAAAAGAGGGGTTCGGATTCACATCGGCAAAGACGTCCTATATTCCGTTCGATAAGAGCGAAGACGCGCCCAGCGTCGAAGAGCAGAGCGTAAATTCTGACTCGCTCCTTGCTGCCGTAAAAGAACTGCTTGCCCTGCGCGCGGCGCATAAGGCGCTGCAGTCCTTCGGCGAGTTTGTGCCCGTATTTGCGCAAAAGGAGCGTTATCCGTTCGCCTATGAGCGACGTGCCGCAGGGGAGAATATCCTCGTCGTGCTCAATCCCGCTGATCGGGAGGAGTGTGCGGCGTTTGATTGCTCCGGGAAAGTGCTTTGGAGTGTGGGCGGCGTGCCCGAGGACGGAAAAATTCCCGCACGCAGTGCCTGCGTGATCGCAAAATAAGAGGTATTTGACCATGAAACATATTGATATTGCAGCTGTATTGCAGGATAAGACACTCATCGGCAGTAAGGTAACCGTCTGCGGCTGGGTACGCACGTCGCGCGACTCGGCGGCGGTCGCCTTCCTCGAACTCACGGATGGGACAAGCTTTTCCCGTCTTCAGGTAGTCGTGGACAAGTCGAAACTGGAACTCGATCCCGAATGCACCAAGTGCGGTGCGTCCGTCACGGCGACGGGGATCGTCGTCAAGGCATTTAAAGGCGATGGCGCCGAACTCAATGCCGAGTCCGTTTCCTTGCTCGGAAAGTGCCCGAACGACTATCCCATTCAGAAAAAGCGTACTACGCTCGACTTTCTGCGCGGAATTCCGCACCTGAGACTGCGCACGAACACATTTTCCGCCGTTTTCCGCGTGCGGAGCGTTGCGGCTCAGGCAATTCACCGCTACTTCCATGAACGGCGTTTCTATTATGTCCATACGCCCCTCATTACGGCAAGTGACTGCGAGGGCGCAGGCGAAATGTTCCGCGTGACCACGCAGCCCTGGAATGCCAAATACGACAGCGAAGAGACGTATTTCCGCGAGGATTTCTTCGGCAAAAAAGCGGGATTGTCCGTCTCCGGTCAGCTCGAGGGTGAGGTCGCCGCAATGGCGTTCGGCAGAATCTATACCTTCGGACCCTCCTTCCGCGCGGAAAACTCCAACACCACAAGACACCTCGCCGAATTCTGGCACGTCGAGCCCGAGATCGTCTTCGCAGAACTCCCCGAAGTCATGGAAATTGCAGAAGAGATGATCAAGTACGTCGTCCGCGCCGTCCTCGAAGAATGCCCCGCCGAAATGGATTTCTTTGAGAAATTCGTCGAAAACGGACTTAAGGCAAAACTTCAAAACATCGTGGAGAGTAAGTTCGCCGTTCTCGAATACACCGATGCGATCGAACTGCTCAAAAAGGCAAATGCCTCCTTCCAGTATCCCGTCGAGTGGGGCTGCGATCTTCAGACCGAACACGAAAAATATATCACCGAACAGGTCTTCAAAAAACCCGTGTTCGTCATCAACTATCCCAAGGAGATCAAGTCCTTCTATATGAAGCAGAACCCCGACGGAAAGACCGTCGCGGCAACCGATCTGCTTGTCCCTGGCATCGGCGAGATCATCGGCGGAAGCGAACGCGAAGCCGACCCCGATAAACTCCTCGCTGCCATGCAGGCACGCAAAATGGACATCTCTTCTTATGAACAGTACCTCGATTTAAGAAAGTTCGGTACTGCTCCGCACGGCGGGTTCGGTCTCGGATTCGATCGCTTCGTCATGTACGTGACAGGCATGGAGAACATCCGCGATGTTGTATTGTTCCCCCGTACCGTCAAGAATATTATGTAAATTCTGACAATATTTTCCGGCGCGCCCCTTGAAAAAAGGGGCGCGCTGTGTTATAATGAGATCATGAAACTTGTTCTTGTCTGTGACTACGGACTCGATGATGCTGCCGCAACCGTGGACGCGCTTGCGCACGCGGCGCAGGACGGCTATAAAGAGGTCAGCCTTGTTGCCATCGGCGGAAATGTTCCGCCGGATGTGGCACTTGCCAATGCAAAAAAACTTGTCGCGCATCTTCCGTTTGAGACGGTCCCCGTCACGGTTGTCGATACAACGTCTGAGAAACAACCGTTTGAGTTTCTCAAAGATATCCACGGCGAGGACGGAATGGGCAGCCTGTTTTCCGATGACATCGGTTTTTCCGCGCGTGTAAAGACTTTTGCGCAGTGGCTCGATGAATTAACAGGGGAATATGATCTGTTGAGCCTTGGTCCCATGACGCTTGTACCGCGTATCTTGCAAAAAAACCGTCCCCGAAAGTTCATCTTTATGGGCGGGAATATCGCGCAGGAGCCCAACTTTCACGGATATGAATTCAATCATGCGCTTGACCGCCGAGCTTTTTCCGAGGTCGTGAGCGCATATGCGCATACGGCAGTTACCATGGATACCTGCCGTGTCGAAGCGCTCAATGTGCAGGACGCTCCGCCTTCAGGAGAGACCCTTCTTGCCAAAATCGTGCGGCGGGCGCGGGATATGACCTTTGTTTCGGGCGAAAAGGGAAGCTATATCTGGGATGATATGGCAGTCAAGGCGTTGCGTCATCCTGATTGGTTTACTCAATACGAGGCAGTGGATCGAGACGGGAACCGCCTGAATGTGGCGCGTTATACGCTCGGGAAACCGTACCCAGAAATCATGGAATTTTAATTTTTCAGTTCGTCATTCAATTGATCTGAAAACGCTATGCATATTTTTACGGTCGTTGCCGCTTTTTCCGCTTTTTTCGGAACGGGTGCGGACGGCTGTCTGCCAAACTGGGGGGAAGAAAGCGAGAGCCCCGACTCACGAAGAGTGAGTCGGGGCTCTCGCTGTTTTTTTTTCGTAAGCAAACGAAGATTCGCGGCAATCGGAACATCGGGGAAATCCGTCAGAATAAGCCGAAAATACATGTTTGCGGGGTACGGAGAGGGGGCTCCGACAGAAGACGGGCGAAAAAAATGGGGGAGGGTGCCCTTAAGCGAAGGGAAACGGTGACTTCTATACAAATAGCCCTCTGCGGATTGCGTCCGCAGAGGGCTCCGTATGCATTCGGATTTTGAAAAGGGTTTCCCGATCAGTCGTTGATGCCCTTTTGCTTCTCGTTCTCATAGGGCGTGTTATAGAGTGCCTTGGGATCGAGATGGAATACAGGCTTGCCGTTCTTGTCGAACGCTACCTTGAGTGCGTGCGCATGGCGGTTGTGATCGTCGAGCGGGTCGCCGACGATCTTTTCATAGTCGCGGAAATGCAGGACAACGAGGACTTCGTCTTCATCGCCGCGCACAAAACAGTTGTGCCCGGGACCGTAGACCTTGAGTTCTTCATCCGTCTTGAGGACGGGCCAGCGCTCTTTCGACCAGCTTCTCGGGTCGATGAGGTCGGCGTTTTCGTCAGCGCACAGCATGCCCATGCAATAGCATGCCCCCGTTGCGGAACCCGAATAGGTCACGTAGATCTTGCCCTTTGTCTCGGCACAGTGCAAAGCGGCAGGACCTTCGTTGACCCAGAAGCCGCCGTCGCGCTCCCAGTCATAGTCGGGAGAGGTCAGACGTACAAAGACCGTCTTGAGTTTCGTGGGCGTTTCCAGCTCGGCAATCAGAAGATCGGAGATGGGCTTTTCAGCGCGCGCGCAGCCGAATTTCTGCGCCCAGATCGCATACCATTTGCCCTTGTTCTCGAACACCGTCATGTCAAGAGAAAAATCGGTGAAAGGATAGGGATCGCCGTCGGCGGGCTCCATGGGAACTGCATCGCCCCAGTCGTCTTTCATGGGGTCGTTTCCCTTGCAGATGAGCGCATAGGGACGGATATCCCAGACATCGGGCGTATGACCCGCGGCAAAATAGATGACCCATTTGCCCATGATGAAGTGGATCTCGGGCGCCCAGATGTGAGAGGAAAGCGCGCCGTCAGCATGCTTCGTCCAGACAGTGCGCGCAGGCGCCGTCGCAATGCCGTTTACTGTGTCCGCACAGGAGAGCTCGATACGATCGTACAGCGGGCAGGTCGCCGTGAAATAGTACTTTCCCTGATACTTGTAAAGATAGGGGTCTGCGCGCTGGGGCGCAAGGGGTGAGAGATAGTTTGCCATAACTTCATTCCTTTTTTGCATATTTGAGACAGCGCCGCTGCGCCGATCTTCCAAAGTTAATTTTTTCAGCGAAAAATTCGTCCGTAAAATTCTACCTATAAAATACTACACTTTTTTGTGGTTGTCAATGGGCAGGCTCAATTTACTTCCGC
>ERZ1643246.3100-NODE-3100-length-14782-cov-4.895498_pt1 | contig 14782 bp, 8 predicted proteins | sample MGYA00579265_ERZ1643246 | MGnify/ENA primary metagenome ERZ1643246 (study PRJEB29033, sample SAMEA4952261) | chicken gut metagenome | biome: Broiler Chicken; feature: Gastrointestinal Tract; material: Caecum | place: Ireland | collected 2018 | study: Broiler... | reverse complement strand
ATTAAAATACGCTACAGCCTCAGACTGATTATACTTTGAAATAATACTTACAAATCGGAGCTTTGCTGCAGCTATACAGTCATATACCTCATTCTTTTCTATATTCTCCTGAATTCTTAACAAATAAGGTTTTACAGTTTCATAATTATCAATAGTCAGAAAATGAGATATTAATCCTAATAATTCAGCATCAGTTAATGGACCTCCCATGCTATGATCCAAACTTGTTCCAGTTTCATTATCAAGCCGTTCGAGAATATCTAATGCTTTCTCTAGATCCTCTACTTCTCCATTTTGAAAAATCAATTTTACCGCCTGTTCATATGACTTTGTCAATTCATTCTGTAGAAAATACAAATCACAGGTACGTGGTTTCCCCTTGAAAACTTCTGTATCCTGTAGCAATAGTTCCAAATTAGTAATCGCTGATTCACAAATGAATTTAGAATCCATTTGTGCTGTGCATGCACACAATTCTGCCATCTTGACAGAGTAAATTATCCAATTATAGAACCAGTTAATATTTTCACAATCAGCAATGACTGCCTCTATAGCTCTTCTATCCCCCTGCTCAGAGAGATAGTATATTTGTGAAAATAATTCTTTGAAAATCCTTATATCCTCTTTCCCTGGTATCTTTAGTTTTTTAATTTTTTCCCAGTTTCTAAGGGTAGATTCAAAGGAAACATCAGTTTGCAGATAATATCCAGTTTCAATATATGAAAGATAGTTTTTCCAATGAATCAGTTGTTGCTCCTCCGCAATTGAAGCGATTTCATTGAATTCTATGTAATCCTCTAGCTCACCATACGCAATCTCAATACATTGATTTCTTATTGAACCCTTTTCTTTTTCTATTGTCCCCATAAGCTTAGGAATAATACTAATTCCCTGCTCATCAAGATAATATCTAAAATAGTATTTAAACTCCTCAATCTTATACTCTTTAGCATTTGTATCTAAATACAGTTCCCACCAAGGTGTACAACCGGCTTTCGAAGAAATATAACATGCCAACCGACCTGTATTCTTATCAAAAGTTGGCTTTCCATCAATCTGCATTAACTGATTTAGTTTAGAAGCACCTTTTATATCGCATATTGCCTGGAAGTATTCTTCACCAGTGCTTTCGAATTCGTTCATATCATCGAGCATTGCCAACAATTCACCAGCTGTTACCAATGCAACTAAATTTCTGCTTCTACCTGCGCTTCGAATAATACAATTCAGATTCATTCTTATGCGTTTTCGAGAATACCCCTCTGAAACGGATTTAAGAACGAATTCTTTCTCGATCAAAGCTATATTCTCATCATCACGCTTAACTTTATACAGTAGTTCTGTAAGATAATAAAACGACTTATCAAATTCAAAAAATGGTTTCTCCTGTAACCAATCAGCAAGAATACCATAAACATTTCTCTCTAAATCAACTTTTTTATCTCTTAATGAAGATAACACAAATCGTCGGAAACTTTCATGATAAATTGAAAAGCCGCCACTTAAAACATTTTCAATTAATAATGGTTGAAGCACCGATATATCGCATTTTACAAATTCTCCATCTCCAGTGATCTCCATTAAATCATCTAGGCTAAGATAGAAATCTGCCCCACAAAGTGCATTTACTGTGCGATTGTTATGAACCTTTTTATATAAATAGGAATAATACTCAGATAAACTGATATCGTAATCGGGTATTTCATCAATTAATTTTTTATCTACATTTGAGTCTCGTAACTGACGCAAGATGTAACTAAGATACAGTGCATTCCCTTGAGATTTTTTAAGCAGATATTTACTTATTGATGAGCTATCGTCTTCTTTGATAATGTCATCATTAATCTGAAAAGTCGCCATCAAGGATTTTGTTTGCTTAATACCCCATGGCTCAATTTCAAATACACAGTAGCCATTGTCTTTAAATTTATCCAGTACGTCTATTGGCTGCGATGATATTATAACATAGCAGTTATCAGGGAAATGAATCCCCAACAGTTCCGATATGATTTCAGTTTCTGAACGTGAAATAAGATCTTTATGTAAATCATATTCCCTGGAGATATGATCGAGGCCATCTACTACTAAATAGAATTTTTCTCCAATGAATCGAAGCAGATTTTCAAGCTCTGCTTTATCAGCCCCAAAGATTGTATTCTTATGCTCAACTAATTCTGGGCATTGTTCCACAATCTGTGAAACCAAATTACCATATAAGGAAGTTACGCGTATTCTCTCAAGACTATTTGTGTCCTGCAATGACTGAAAGCAATTATAATGAATAACTTTACTGTCTTCATTTTCAAGTTTATCTATGAATTCATCGACAAGCCAAGACTTGCCAGATCCAGGATTGCCAGTAATAATGACACGTTTTGAATCACGAATTGTTCCATATAACCTTTCAATCTCATCATCAAGTATAACTTTATGTGCCGAATCCACTGGAAATCTTTGATCGAATTTCCCATAATCCATTATAAATCCAAGGCGCCCCATTAACGTATTGGTGTAAAGACTATTCCCCATCGCTCTGGAATGCTTCACTTCTGTAGCAAGCTTATAAATAACTTCTTCTAAATTTAGACTATCATTTGGATAAATTCCTACGCCCAATTTCTCAACTTGCCGAATAATTATATTTTCTATGCCACCAGGATTTTTCAAATCCAGACTTGCTTTAGGCATTTCCAGAAAAATCGTAAGTTCATTGCAGAATAATAAAAAGTCTTCTCTATCGATAACCCCTGACTTAATTGCTAAATTAAACTTTCTCCACGTTTTGGGAGGTAGATTGTCTACTGGCCAAAACGCCTCGCCATCAAACGAATATGCAGCGATAGAAAAAGGCAGGGTCTGTTCTTGAATAGGCTTCAAAAACTCTACAATCGGATCATTATCAGTAGGCCTGTTCCATGCAAGGCACAACTTTATCTGAGTATTATTTTTAGATTCTTTTCTCGTTTTCCAAGAAACGAAAAGATCGCTTAACGCAGTACCATGTCCATTGCCATTTGCAAAGTCATCTTTAGTAAGTTTGTGGGAGCCTTCATCATCAGAATACTTAATCTGAAATTCAGTGGTACTATTAAGCGTCTTCACCTTTAGATCGTCAAATTTATCTCCGCTGAAATCCTTACGATCAATAATTATTTCAGCATCTGTCTGCCTAAGCATCAGTTGTAGAATTATCGAAACAGTAAAATAATCCTGATATTCATATCCTTCATGGATTGGACTCTGCATTTAATGACCTCCTCACATCGACACTAAGCAAATCAACTTTTCAAATTTCCCCTGTCATCAAATCATAAGTTTCCTTTTGTCCGTATAGTAAGTCAAACTGCAAGATGACCTAATAACAATAATTTCTACGAATCCGATTTTAAATAATTATTCTACCATATTATAGCATATCATTTTTTGTTTTCCCATCCTATATTCAAAAACGCCCTGCCATAGCAGAGCGCCTTCATCCTTTTCATATTATATTGCCCTGAACATTTTCTGGGAAACCGTCTCCTCTCCGTTTAACTTCTCCATCTCCTTCCTGGCGTTCTCCGGTTCTTCCATCTGCTTTAACTCATCCACGGCATCCTCCAGGCCCAGATGGGGATAGGTGTTTAACGTTACTGCAATATCGCTATGCCCCATTAGATACCGGAGCATCTTTGGATTCATGCCTAATTTTCCCATATTGCTGTAGTAAGTATGGCGGCAGATATGCAGGGTGATATTTAGCATCTGCCCGGTAAATATCGTTATACCGTTTTACCATGTGGTTAACCAATGCCCCCAATGCATCGCCACCAACGGAAGTCCCTCTTTATCCGTAAACAAAAATCCTGTGTATCAGTCCGCCATCCTCTCATACCTTGGTGCTTCCCGGTCCTCGATGATGGTCTGGAAACACCGGAACATGTCTTCGGATATGGACACCTTTCTGGTTCTGGCATTGGTTTTCGTTGACTCAATAACCTACCGCATATCTGAGGTTCTCCGTAACTGATGGTCAATGTTAATACTTCGATTCTTTATATCTAGATCCTCCAGTGTCAGTCCGCAAAATTCTGAGATACGCATCCCCGCATGGAAAAGGATATGAACCACTTTGTAACACTTACAATATACGTTATCATCATGGACGATTTTCAAGAACTGCCGCGTCTGCTTTCCTCCGCCATAAATCGAATCAAAATACTACACGAATCCATATTATAGTATATTAAATCACCGACAATAAACCCATATTACTCCAATCCATCAACCCATTCTTGCCGTTTTCGGAAGTTTCAATTATTAAAGCACGGAAAAAACCGGACTCCACAATCATGTGAAAGCCTGTTCTTAGCACGTTGGCTTTAAAGCAAACCCTCTCCTCGTTGAACATCGAGTTTTCAGAACACCCCTCATCGAGAATTTTATTCAGCGTATAGTCTTGAAATTTCCTCATCTATATCATGGGTTAGCTTTGCTAAAGGTGCGGCACCGAGCGCATCTGCATCATATTGCTTCATGTAGAGCAATTGGCGTGCCTCTTCCCTACTTTTGAACAAGTCTGGGAAACTGTCGATCAACGAATCCAGATAGGCATCATTAAAAACATACCGTTGCTCGAACATCGCACACACATAGGCATTGTGGCTCTCACGGTACAATACATCCAGTCCGAATTTATCAATGGACATTTGAACACGCCTTTCATAGTCCGGATCGCTTGCCGGATCGGCATTGGGATCTCGTTCTATTTTTACCTCAAATTCGTCCGGGCGAACTGCCTGTCCCATCAAATATCCCGTCCACGAGATGGGAGTTGTGTGGAAATGATACTGTTTTCCAAACTCTTCTTGATAAGGATAGAGTACATACTGCTCGTCATCCCCTTTTCTTAAATTACAGTTTCCACAGGCAGGGATCAAATTGGGTAGAGTTAATGCAAACCATGGGAATTTGGACTTAGAGCGGTAATGGTCGACCTGATTTTGCCGGTGATATTCCCCTTTTCGGATTCTGGTTGTTGTAGTAAAACTTCGGTTGCAATAGGGGCATACCTCAACTCCCATCATTTGTACCAACTTTGGAAACAACTTTTTACTGCTAAAGCTATCATATTTAAAAACTTGTATTAAAAGCAATTTCAAAAGTTCCGGCTTTGCAGTAAAATTCAGTTTCTTATCCTGAATAGTTTTTACGTCGGTCTGGGTGGTAAGCAACTCTATCAAGTTTTCTCGCTTGACAGCATTATTTTGATAAAGGTATTGGTGCAGTTGCGGGCTTACTACCCGGATCAGCTCTTCCAGCGTATTTGGTGTTGGAACCGCTGCCTGGGAAAGTATATCTTTTGATTTCTGGGTAAGTTCAAACGCTTTGAATGGGCGGGTGGGATATACTTTCTGCTTTGTTCGGTCTCCGTCCGGGTAGTAATAAGCTCCCTGGCCGTCTCTGGGCAGATAATCCTCCGGCTCAAAGGGAAGTGTTTTATATAGCAAAAAATCATACAAAGCCCATATATCATCTGCCCTATCCCCTTTCCACGGCGGTGGAATGTGGATCATTGTGGCACCTCCTCTCCACTTTCCAGCTCGTACAACTGATGTTGCAGACGAGCAATATCTTCTCTCAATTCCTGTTTTTTCTGTTCCTTCCGGTCGGAGTTTCGTCTCTGATCAATCTTTGTAAGGGCAACAGCAATTTCCTCTTCCAGTTTGCTGCGCAGTATGCCGTGAGAAAGATATCTAATGGTTTGTCGTCTGTGAGCTTCTAACCGTTCTTCCCATTCATCTAAATTTTCTGTATTGAATGTGTTTATCGGCATATGGGACTCAAAGTTTTTAATTACCTGGACATCCTCAAGTACACTTTTGATTTTTTTCTGAGCCAGTGCTCCAATGGTGCCATTTTGCAAATAAAACCCATCTTTGAGCAGGGTGTAGAGATTCTGTCCAAAGGGCTGCAAGATGTCATTGGAGTTCACCTTAACAAATCCATCGTTCTCCTTTTTCAAATAAAGCACACAGGCAGCTGGAAAATCCCCCAGCATCAATGGGGAATGGGTGGTCAGAATAATCTGAATGTCCCGACAGCCGCTGTCCGTCCCCTCGTAATAAGGATTCTGATAGAGACACGGCAGAAATTCCGCTAACGTGGCAACAAACACCCGCTGCCATTCCGGGTGAAGGGACAGATCAGCCTCATCCAGAAAAAGAAAAACAGAGTCACAATGTACTTCCTCATCATCCTCAAAACAATTTGTGATGAATTCTTTTCGCTGAGCAAGTATTGCTTTTTGTGCAAATTCTTCTGTGATAAAATCTGTACTTTCTTCGTCATAGATATTTCCTTGCAGAAGATACCGCAGCTTTGTAAACATATGGAGCAAGATACTTTCACCACTGCTGAGTCCCCAATGATAGATAACAAAATAGTCGTTCATACTTACCGCACGATTTAAATCGACAAAGCGTATCATTAATTCCTGCAATATTGGATCTATCTGTTCGCCCAGTATGATGTGGCATCTACCTTTATCAAATTTCCAATACCTTTGAATATGATCTGCATTGTTCCAGAGAAATTCAATATACTTCTTGCAAGTTTGATTATAGTTTTGTAGCAGTAAATTGCTGTCTGAAATAAATTGGAGAGCAAAAACAGAATTCATTGTTTCAATATAACTCTGTGGATTTGTAAATTTTCCGGAAAGTATTACTTTCTCAGTATTGCTATATTTTCTCGAATTATTGACCTCTAATAGAAAATCATCGTCCTTTAATAGAAAATCATTGACCTCTAATAGAAAATTTGCCATACAATTTAAGCTAAGTTCCGTAAGAATGAAATATCTATTTTGAGATCGGTAAGAAAAATTATTGTATTGTCGACGCCAATTTGAATAGTGGCGCCAGTCCACGATAGCACCGCTCATCTTTTTTAGACGTTCGACCGAAGAGTAAATTTCAAGATTCAGTTCTCGCGGAAAGGGCACTGGATATCCTTGATCCTTCATATGTAACAGGATATTTCTCTGATTTCGATCAAATAAATAACGCGCTTCTTGATAGCTTTCAAATGTAAAATAGGTGAATAATTGACTTTCCAGTGATCTGTGATCGGAAGTAACATTGCTCGCTTCTTGTGCTCTAATCATACTTGCAGACAAGGAACAATCATATAAAGGATCTGTGTATAAATTATTATGATTATTACGATGCATCCTATCATATTGTTCCACATCAGCCATAGAAATTGTGTTTGAGAAGTAAAGCAGTTTGGTCTTCCCGAGCGAAGTCAACGGAACACAATCTTCCGAATACGCAACTTTTTCGCATATAAAAGCAGTATCTATCTCCACCCTATCCCCAGTATAGACAAGATATAAATGCTTTTCTGTATCCTGCAGCAGGCAGGCAAAATCAAAAGGCAGTTCTTGAGTATCTTTCTCATACAGTGCCGTCAATAATCTGATTATGGTATGCATCAGGGTGGTTTTGCCCGTACCATTTTCACCTACTATAGCTGATATATTATAAATCCGCTCGTCACCCCAGAAGCCCCGTTCAATTTTTTCACTTTCTTTTCTTTTAGTACGCTTCAGACAGTAATAAGGGACCACGGTCAAACCGAACTCCATAGTATAGATATTTTCAGTGTCAAAGTTCAATTCGCACTGCTTATGTCCCCGATATCCTTCTGGATTTTTCCCGTTTTGCGTAAAATCCAGATATATATATAGTAAGTTCATGTTTACGCTCCTTCCTCCTGTTTTTACCGCCTGCGCTGCTCCACAGTCTGCCGGATATCCTGTATAGCCGCGGCATAAAACGTATCGTAATCCGTCTCCTCCGTAGCGCCTGCGGTCCGTATCTCTACGCCGTTGACCCGTAAAAGGGAATTACGCGTCTCTTCGGGTTCGCTAAGGGACGGTTTATCGTAAAAATATACCTTTCCATCCCCATTACTCTCCCGTTGTTTTCGGCGCAGAAGCCACCACAGGTCAAATTCACAAGTATCAAATCCGAATCCCAAAATATACACATCGCCAAAGAGGAACAGGCTGGGCCATGAACGAAATGTGAGTTTTCCACCGTCTTTTTTGACTGCTTTCTTGGCTGTCCTCTTGCCCATACTTTGACAATACTGCACAATCCTGGCTAAAAGGCGGCCATAGCGGTCATGCCCCAGTATAATCCCCCGCGGAACACTGCTCTCACCATGAATATGCCAAAGACCGGTGCCCTGCGGGGTATTGGGACCGCCAGGGAAATAATACCCCGTGTGCAGCCGATACTCTATCTCCCGCGCTCGGAGCGCCTTACTCTCTTTATCACGCAGATCAAAACGAAATTTTGAGCGTATCTTACCTCTCCCAAAGTTACGGTTGGGGAAGAATACCTGCTCCAGACAATATGAATAATTCGTGGTAAAAATGTGGTCCATTTGGAGTTCCGGAAGCTTTTCCAGTAAAGGATTACTCTTATGTACCATTGTCTTCATAGCATCAGCCAGACGTTTTTCCTCTTGTAAAATATCTTTGTACTCCATTGGAATAGGGGCATCTGAAGGAGTAGAAAGCAATTCATAGCGCAGAGGAAACGGCAGAGACTCCGCTGTGTTCATCCCCTGTTTTTCCGGCAATGTCAAATCATAGACCAACTGCTCCCAACTACGCTGTCCACTTTTATACTCCAGTCCATTTCCGATCAATAAAATCTGCGGACGTCCAGGACCTTTTATTGGATATACAAAGCTAATTTCACGGTTCACTCTCATTCCCTCCTTATCTTCCAACCTTCATCCCAACCTATATTCTCAGATCATTTTAAATCTTCCGTCTTAAATACATAATACCCTTCATAGTAATAGCTGTGATCAATGCCCTTCATATAAGTTTCCCGATCATAAATATTATCCGTAAGAGCATTTTTCAGAAGAAATTTTATTTCAACATCTTTGATCGGGCTTCGCTCCATAGCAAGTAAATAATCTTCTTTATCAACCTTACTCCAGTCCACTACATAACCAATCTCTTTCTTCAGCATCAAATCAAGCCATATCCTTGCGCTTCTTCCATTTCCATCTCTGAAGGGATGAGCAACATTCATTTCCACATATTTTTCAATGATTTCATCAAACGTAGACTGCGGCATTTTATCAATACTATGTAATGCTGTTTCCAGATACATTACAGGGGCAAATCTAAAATTTCCTTTCGAGATATTGACCTTGCGAATTTTACCTGCAAAATTATAGATTTCATCAAAAAGATATTTGTGAATCATTGCAAGGCTTTCATATGTTCCTGGTTCCAATTTTTCTAAAAATCCAGTTTCAAACATTTCGACAGCCTTTTGCTTACTGATTTTTTCTTCTGCTCTTGCTAATTCTGTTGAATCTGTGATCCCCAACTTGTTTTCATGCATATCTTTATCTCACATTCTCATACATTCGGGATTTTCTGAACTAATCACACTAAAATAATGTCACTCTGGCAGCAATCTTTCTATCTTCCTTTAGAGAAACACATATTCCCCCAGCCGTTCAAACGCCTCCTCAATCCTCGCCCTCGGCGACGCCAGGTTCATCCGGATATGGCACGGACCGCCGAACGCTCTCCCGTCCTGCCAGCCGACGCCCACCTTCCAGCCTTCTTTCAGCACGTCATCAATCGACTTCCCGGATTTCTCACAGTACCTTGTACAATCAAGAAAGATCATATAAGTCCCCTGGGGAGCCGCCACATCCACGCCGTCAAAGTGTTCCCTGATGAAATTCACAGCATACCGCGCATTTTCTTCCAGCACGATCCGCAGTTCTTCCAGCCACTCATATCCCTCCGACTGATATGCGCCGATCAGGGCGTGCATGGAGAGCACATTCATTTCGTTATAGTGGGTTGCATGTGCGTAACTGCAGATGCGGTCCCGCAGATAACTGCTGTATATGATGTGATAGCTTCCGATCAGCCCTGCGAGATTGAATGTCTTGCTGGGCGCGTAGGCTGCGACTACATGCTCTTTTGCCCAGTCATTTATCATCTGTGTCGGGATATGACAGTGCCCGGAAAATGTGAGGTCCGCCCATATCTCATCACTGATCACATAGCAGTCGTTCGCCTCGTAGACTTCCATCGCTTTTTCCAGTTCCCAGCGTTCCCAGACCCGTCCGGTCGGATTGTGGGGAGAACAGAAAATCGCAAGATGGATATGGTTTTCCTTAAGCTTCATATCCATATCTTCATAGTCCATCCGCCAGATCCCGCTGCTGTCTTTTTTCAGCGGGCTGTACACGGATGTACGTCCCAGGCCCTCGATGTCTTCTCGGAATCCCAGATAAAACGGACTATGGATGAGAATCTTATCGCCCGGCTGAGAAAGCACCTGGACGGCACTCGTCACAAAACCGTGTACACCGTTCTCATAACCAATATGCTCTTTTTTCAGGCCGCTCACGCCGAAATGATTTTCCTGCCATTTGATGATGGAATCATAATATTCCTCAGACGGCCGGAAATACCCGAACGCCGGATGCTCTACTCTCTTTTTGATTGCTTCTGTTACTGAGGGGCAGGTGGGGAAATTCATATCAGCCACCCACATGGGGATGAAGTCAAATCCATCCAGTGGCTGCTCCGGTTCATTGCCCCATACCTTTTGTCCCACACTGTCTATAGCAAGGGCATCTTTTCCCCTGCGGTCCATGATTGATGTAAAATCGTACTTCATAAAACGCCTCCATTATGTCTTTCTAATTTCGTCTTTCCTGCGCCCTTGCCATTTGGGAAGGCACTTGCTCTTTTCTATATTATCAGAAAATAAAGTTCATGTACACCGGTACCCTTCGTACTGATTGATCGATGAAGCGAAACAATCTTAATAAAAAACAGAGACCAAAGAATCCATCTCCAGCCTCTGTTCTGCATTATCTCTATCAAGATTATACTGTATTATTTCACCTCAACCAGCTCGATCCGGAAGTTCAGTTCTTTTCCTGCCATCTCATGGTTAGCGTCAAATGTGATGGTCGTCTCATCCTTAGCTGTAACCTTCACCGGGAAGGGCTGTCCATACTGATTGGTCAGATAGACCTGCTGTCCAGCTTCCAGTTCTTCCGAGCCCGGCAGCTGGGCGATCTCAACAGTAAAGACCGCATTCGGGTCCGGCATGCCGTAAGCTTCTTCTGGCATCAGGTGGACATCCACAATCTGCCCGACTTCCATATCAGCTACCGCTGCATCAAATCCTCTGATCATCTGTCCGGCGCCGCAAACAAACTCCAGCGGCTCACCCCGGTCATAGGAAGAATCAAACTGAGTCCCATCATTGAAGGTACCTCTGTAATGAGTGCGGCAGGTCTTCCCCACATTGCGTCCGGTCAGCGCCGGCTGTGATCCGCAGCCGCCTCCACAGCTGTCCCCGCACCCGGACCCGCAGGAATGATCTTCATCATGTCCGCCGCAAGAATGACCTTCCCCGTGATCGCCGCAGCTGTGTCCGTCCTCATGGTGGTGATGATCACAGTTCGCTCCTGTGGAGATCAGTTCGCCTTTCAGGTACGCTTCCACTGCCTGATCCACATCGCCTTCAGCACCGGCGACTAGCTCAACTCCCGCTTCAGCAAGCGCCTGCTGTGCTCCTCCGCCGATTCCTCCGCAGATCAGAACGTCCACAGACTGTTCAGACAGCAGCCCGGCAAGCGCGCCATGTCCGACGCCGTTGGAACCGATCACTTCGCTGGAGACCACTTTGTTGTCCTCAACCTCGTACACCTTAAAGGATTCTGTCCTTCCGAAATGCTGAAAAATGTTCCCGTTATCATAAGTTACTGCTATTTTCATCTCTTAAACACTCCTGTCTACTGTATATTTTCTATCTATCATTATCGTTATCCTGCCGATAATGTCAATACCCGTTCGGATTATCTGCTTCCGTTCATCTTGATCATTCATCCAAGATCACTTCTTCTATCATTTCATACGCATCTGCCAGAGCATCCAATGCCTCTGTCAATGTATCTGCCTTCCCTGCATCTGCCTGGTCTTCTTCGTATTCCTCTACCAGCTCTGCCAGTTCGGTTTTAATTTGTTTCAGATAATCAGAAATCTGTTCCAGCTTCTCTTCTTTTCCCGCCAGGGGTGCCAGCTCGATTATTTTGCCCATGTCTGTTCTCCTCCCTATTTGATATCCTTAAGGACTGCGGGTCTCAATCCGATCAGATACCCTCCGCCCGATTTTCAAGACCTATTTTATCATATACAACCCTGTTTTTGAATGAGAATATCTCAGAAATCCAAACCTGTACAGATCGGTTTGCTCCTCCACGTCCTCCCCGGTTTATTGACAAACCACAATGCAACTGCTAATATTTTTCAGGTGAATTTAAATAAGATGCGTAATATTTCCGCACCGGAAAGGATCTGTTCTCATGAATCATTTCAAAAAAATGTATTGCAGGGTCTTCCAGACAGGATTGAAAATCGCTCTGCCGTTCCTGCCTTACCGGAAGCCCAAAATCGTCGGCAGCGTGAAAGCACTGCCCGAGGTCATTCAGAAGAAAAAATGCAGTAAGGTCCTGATCATCACTGATGCAGGCATCCGGAAGCTGGGACTGACCCGCCGCCTGGAAAAAGCGCTTGAAAATGCCGGGATTCCTTACTGCATCTATGACAAAACCGTAGCCAACCCCACGACTGCCAATGTATCGGAGGCAATGGATCTTTACCGGAACAACGGGTGCGACTGTATCATCGGGTTCGGCGGCGGTTCGAGTATGGACTGCGCCAAGGCAGTGGGAGCCTGCATTGTCAAACCAAAGCAGTCTCTGGCGAAAATGAAGGGGATTTTAAAGGTGCACAAAAAACTGCCGCTCTTAATGGCTGTCCCTACTACCGCGGGCACCGGAAGCGAGACCACACTGGCAGCAGTCATCACAGACGCAGAGACGCGCTATAAATACGCGATCAATGATTTCCCGCTGATCCCCAGGTATGCGGTCCTGGATCCTAAAGTAACTGTAAGCCTGCCGCCGTTTATCACCGCGACCACGGGCATGGATGCATTGACCCATGCTGTAGAGGCTTATATCGGAAATTCTACTACCTACGGGACACGCAAAGACGCGCTTCTCGCTGTGAAACTGATTTTCGAAAATATTGACACTGTATATGAAGATGGCACCAACGTGGAGGCTCGCCGCAATATGCTGCATGCCTCTTTCTATGCCGGATGCGCGTTTACCAAGTCTTATGTAGGATATGTACACGCCATCGCCCATTCCCTTGGCGGGGAATACAATGTTCCCCACGGTCTTGCCAATGCGGTGATCCTTCCTATGATACTGGAAGCCTACGGTGAAAAAATCCATAAAAAGCTGGCCCACCTGGCAGTCGCAGCCGGACTTGCTGATAAAGAGACTCCCTGCTCCGAGGCTGCCAGACGGTTTATCCAGGCGATTAAAGACATGAAGAAGCGATTTGGCATCGGCGACCATATCCCGGAGATCCGTGAGACGGACATTCCCAAGCTGGCGCACTATGCTGATAAAGAGGCGAATCCTCTTTATCCTGTCCCTGTCCTGATGAACGCATCAGAGCTGGAGCCATTTTACCGCCGGCTGATGGGCACGCCCGAAGAAGCTTCTAAAAATATATCTGAAGATACTTCTAAAAAAATACTGCTGCGAAAGGAGAGACGGAACATGACGGAACAGGAAATTAACAGCCTTGTCACCAGGCAGAGAGAATATTTTCGGACCGGAGCCACACTCCCGGTCAGCATGCGGATCAGCTCGCTCCGCAGACTCTACGACGCCATTTCCAAACATGAGAAGGAAATCAATGATGCTCTCATGAAGGATCTTGGAAAAAGCAGCTTTGAAAGCTATATGTGCGAGACCGGCATGGTCCTGGAAGAGCTCAGCTACATGCTGAAGCATACGAAGCGGTTCGCCAGAGAAAAAAGAGTCCGGACACCCCTGGCACAGTTTCATTCCAGAAGCTTCCAGAAACCGTCGCCCTATGGCGTGACGCTGATCATGAGCCCGTGGAATTATCCTTTCATGCTGACCCTCTCTCCTCTGGCAGACGCGCTGGCAGCAGGGAATACTGCCGTGGTGAAGCCCAGCGCATACTCCCCGCACACCAGCGACGTGATCCGCAGTATCCTGTCAGAGTGCTTTGAGCCTCAGTATGTTGCCGTAGTAACCGGCGGGCGCGCGGAGAACACCTGCCTGCTGCGGGAGCATTTTGACTATATCTTCTTTACCGGCAGCCAGTCCGTGGGAAAAGAGGTCATGCGAAATGCCGCAGAACACCTGACTCCCATCACTCTGGAGCTGGGCGGGAAAAGCCCCTGCATCGTGGACCAGACTGCGGACATCAAGCTTGCGGCAAAGAGGATCGTCTTCGGAAAATATCTGAACTGCGGGCAGACCTGTGTGGCGCCGGACTATGTCTACTGTCACCGCTCTGTGAAAGACCGACTGATCAAAGAGGTTCAGAAGCAGATCCGCAGACAGTACGGGAAACAGCCGCTCCACAACTCTGATTATGGAAAGATCATCAACGAGAAGCACTTTGACCGGATCCTTGGTCTGATCGATGAGAAGAAAGTCGTCCACGGCGGAGGCTCAGACCGCAGCGCTCTGCGCATTGAGCCCACGGTCATGGACAATGTGACCTTCTCCGATGCTGTCATGCAGGAAGAGATCTTCGGACCCATTATGCCGATCCTTGTATTCGACAGCCTGGACGAAGTCATCCGGCGGATCAATTCCATGCCCCATCCGC
>ERZ1643246.3099-NODE-3099-length-14784-cov-5.210062_pt1 | contig 14784 bp, 14 predicted proteins | sample MGYA00579265_ERZ1643246 | MGnify/ENA primary metagenome ERZ1643246 (study PRJEB29033, sample SAMEA4952261) | chicken gut metagenome | biome: Broiler Chicken; feature: Gastrointestinal Tract; material: Caecum | place: Ireland | collected 2018 | study: Broiler... | reverse complement strand
ACTATTTTTTATCAAGTTTTCAAATTTGCATTTTGAGGAGCAAATTCCTAATATACGAAAAAACTCCTAATGGAGTTATTCTTCAATATTATTTTTGAATGTTATATAGGTTGCGATATAGTAGATTCCATAAATAGCTAGGAATATTCCTATCGTAATCAATATAGTTATTAGATAATTCATAGAAGCACTAGTTATAGCATAGAATAATCTATTGATAGAAAAAGCTGTAACAACAGAAATAATAATTGGATAAATTACCGGGAATAAGAAATTAGCAGTAATTTGTTTTCTGATTGTTTTCTTTATTTTATTATCTTCTACTCCTAGTTTTTTAAGTAGTTTATATTGATATTTATTTTTATTAGAATCACTTAGAGTTTGAATAGAGAGAATAGTTCCTACTACCGTAATAAAAATAATACTAACATATAATAGAGAGAACGAAAAAATAGTCATTGCAGTTCTGTTAGATGATTCATAATATCCTCTTACTGTTACTGGAAAATAGGCAAAATAAGAGTCTCCGTCTTTATATTCATAATATCCTAGTTTTTCTAGTTTGGTATTATCTAATTCTTTTGTTTCTTCTTTTGTATCAAAAGCATAAAGTTCTGTTACTACTTGCATGTTTTTAGCAATATTATCTGGTATTACTATTAAAAAACTATTACCTGTTGACCAGCCTAGACGAAAGTTTTCTGTTGTTGCACTCTTTAATGATAAACTCTTTCCATTGATTATAATATTTTCGTGTTCTAGGGCAATTTCTTTTAAATAATTTTTAACAGTTTTATCTCCCGTTACAAAGTATTCGTTTTCTTTTAGATGAATAGGCTTTTCTCCTAACATTTCTAATAATTTATTATAATCTGATACTTTTAAATATATATCATAGTCATAGAAACCATTATTACCGATATTTTTAATATGTTTTGCAACTTGATGGTCTTTTTGTGTTAGAACTTGATAATGTAACTCTTCTTTTATTTGGTAGTTTTTGTGAATATAATCTATATATTCCCATGCTTTCTTTCTATTATCTTGCTTTCCTGTCCAACTTTCTTCAACATCACTATACATTCCTTCTACTAGAATATCATACGGTGCCTGTTGATCTATATTGTTTTCAAAAGCATCTTTCATGACAAATGACATATTCATACAGACTAAAGTTAGGGTAATTAATAAAGATAATGTTCCTAATGAAAACCCTATTGTTCTTGCCTTTGCTTCAAAGTTTTTCACAACAAACAAATTATCTTTACTATATTTAATTTTTCTTCTTTTATTAATAAATGCTGGAATAAAATCTCCTAATGTAAAAGTAATTCCATAAATACTGATGATTAATAATAAAATCGATATTCCTAAATAACCAACCATACTAGGGTCATCTGCAATTACAAAAGCATGATCACATAAATATAGTCCTGTGATTCCTAAAATAACAAAAATAATAAATAAAATATTTCTATATTTCTTCCTCTTCCATATTTTTTCTTCATTTTTCTTCTCTAAATATAACAAATCATGAATTTTCATTTTTTTCATTCTTCTGCTACTTCTAAATAAAGTAAATAGATAGATTAAAATAAAGTATACCGTTGATAAAAGTACTGGTGTTAAAGTTATAGATAATTTTATTTTATATGGCATTTCAAACAAGTTCATAACAATTGCTGAAATGATATTTCCTAATACTGTTCCTACAAAGAAGGATATGATAAAAGAAAGTAATCCTAATACAATGTTTTCAGATAGGAACATTTTATTGATATCTTTCTTTTCTATTCCTAATAACATGTATGTACCAAATTCTTTACTTCTCTTAGAAAACATAAATTTCATTGTATAGTTGATAAGCCAGGCTATTACAAAAACAATAATACAGCTCACAAAAATAATTGCGTACTTTAAATTTTCCATCATTTCTGATAACTCTGTAATATCACTAGAAAATGATACGAAATTAAAAGCAAAGATAAGAGAGAATGCTATTACTACGGTTATAATATAAATTAGATAGTCTTTTAAACTTCTTTTAACGTTACGAATTGATAATTTACTTAACACTTGCGACATCTCCACCTAGTAATGTTAATACATCTAATATCTCATTAAAAAACTCTTTTCTAGACTTTTCTCCTCTTCTTATCTCATTAAATATTTTTCCATCTTTTAAGAATAATACTCGACTGCAAAAGCTAGCACTGAAAGAGTCATGAGTAACCATTAAGATAGTAGCATTTAATTTTTCGTTCATCTCATCCATAGTCTCTAGTAACATTCTGCTACTTTTGGAATCTAGAGCTCCCGTTGGTTCATCAGCAAGTATTAATTCTGGTTGATTGATTAAAGCTCTAGCACAAGCACAACGTTGTTTTTGACCACCGGATACTTCGTAGGGATATTTATTTAGAATTTCTTTAATTCCTAATTTTTCTGCAATCTTTGTTACTTTTTCTTCTACTTTATTTACATCTTCTTTATTAATTATTAAAGCAAGAGAGATATTTTCAGAGATTGTCAACGTATCTAATAAATTAAAGTCTTGGAAGATAAAACCTAAATTTTCTCTTCGAAATTTTGCTAGATCTTTTTCTTTTACTTCTGTAATATCTTTACCACTTACAAAGATATGTCCACTAGTTACTTCGTCAATTGTCGAAATACAATTTAGTAGTGTTGTTTTACCAGAGCCTGATGCTCCCATGATAGCGGTAAATTCACCCTTCTCTACTTCTAAAGATAAGTCATTTACTGCTTTCGTTATATTATTTTTCGTTCCATAATACTTTTTTAGATTTTTTACCTCTAGTGTTTTTGGCACTTTGCATCCCGTCCTTTATTTCACTAATTTTTTCTTTTAGAAAAGAACATAAAGAAATCATACCTCCTATTATAATACACGGTACCAGTATAATTAATAATAGTATTGTTACTTTTAATCCTAAAACATTAAAACTTGACATAGTATCACTCCTTTTTGTTCCTTTCTTGCTATCAGTATAGCAAAGAAGATGCTGATATAATCTTACAGTTTTGTTATATTTCTAGTAATACTATATTTTATCTTTCTTTTCTATCACGTTATAGTTGCTTTCGTGAAAGATTTGGTTGCAAAAGAAAAACTACAGAGTTTTGATCTCTGTAAGTTTTCACGTTTTATAATTTTATTTTCTTAATTTTTTAACCTTTATTCCAAGAACTCCATTCTTTTGTTCTTGTTCTTTCGTATATATCTAATACATTCCTTCTACTTTTTTATCCAACTCTTCGTCATGATATCCTAATTACATAAATAGTTCCTTAAAGGTAGGATATTGATATAAGTCTACAACTTCTACATTTAGTTTTTCAACTAGATCTGGTAATTTAGAAAACTCAATCGTATCTCCAATCTGAACTTTTTTTCTTTTGTCATCATATAATCTAAATTCTATTTCTTTACTACCATCTAATATATTATTAAATGGCTTTTCTAAAAGTTTCATTTTATGTTGCATTTTACTTCACCTCGACTATATTATACTGTATTTTTAGTTAATTTTTACTTTTTATTAATCAATATCTATCATACTATCTCGCCTTTTTACATATTGTTTTGTTTCTTCTTTTATCGTTTGTTGAGATAGTGATGAATTCTCTATTGTTATTTCTGCCTCATAGTCTCTTTTAATACCATATAGTGCAGCGATACCAGTTTGTATCTGTGTTAGGGCAGCGACTAATTCTGGTTTACTATTTACTTCATCAATTCTAGTAAAAGTATTACAAGTATCTGCCATTTGCGCATCTAAATCTTGCAAGCTAACATCTAAGTCCACAGCATTTTGAAGAGCTTTTTTAGATTCCTTTGTCCCTTTAGCAAGACTTAAAATACTATCACGAATTATGTCATAACTAGTAGAAGCTGGCAAGCATTCTATAGGAAAGGTCATATTATTTACAACAATTTTGTTTATTGTATGTTTGAAACGTTCATTTCCTATCAGCAATTTGTAATTTGATCTTTTAGAATGATATTTAATAGTATTTTTTTCGTAATTAGGAAGTACTTTTATATTTTCTAAATATACAATAGGATTCAAAATTGGACAATAATACCACATTTCTAAATGATATTCTTCTTTTGTAAAATCCGCTTCTTCATTTAGTGTAATTTCACGAATGTTTAATCTTTGTAATTCTTGTAAAAGTGCTTGGATACGTTGTTTTTCATCATTATGATTTAACAAATATTCATAATAATAGGATAAGTCTGTTTTCATCGTTCCATCATCTTTATAATTGAGTGAAAGAAACATAAATATATCAGAATTTTTATCAATAGTATCTACTGTATCTTTATTTTCTTGATAAAACTGATATATTCCTCGTTTTCTAAAAAGTGTAGATCCTCCTTTGGTTGCTCTTTTTAAATGGTGCATAATATCCGCCATATTATATTTTGTTGTTAATTCTTTTAAATTTTGATTAAAGTTATCCAATTGATCTAGCACACTGCTTACTGCCATGACATCTGCTACTTTAGCTTCCACTGGTACTCTTTGTTCCATCATATTCCTTCTTTCTGATTGCTATTATAACATTCATTTCACTCGATTTATATACTTTTTGGTTTTTTCGCATTCCAAGTACAAATTCCTAATAGTAGAACTATTCCCAAGATAAATAGTATCCTTCCTTCTTTTTTCCATGGAGAGTGATATGTAATTTCTATTTTATGTTTTCCTTTTTCTATTTCTAATGTCATACCATTTTGAAGGCTTTTTTGATAGTCTTGCTTCTTACCATCTACTAAGATAGTAAAACCTTCATCATAAGGAATCGCAATTTCTAGATTTTGTTTTTCTGCTACTTCTATTTCTCCAGTTATTTTATTTCCGGATGTTTCTTTTTTATTTATCGTTATTTGGGTTGTTTCTTCTTTTCTATTTTCTAACACACTTTTTGGTATTGCAACTACTTCGATATCTCCTAGTTTGTAGTAAGCTTCAGAAAAGGTTATTTCTAACTCTTCTGGAGATAATAAAATATAATGAAACACATAATTATTATTGTGGTATTTCCATGTTCTACAAGTAAGTTTATTACTGATATGGTTTATTTTTATCGTTTGATCATTTTTTTCATGATGGCATCCACGGTTAAACTTGTTTTTAAAAGTAACAAATAATACTTTATCTGTTAAGTCTTCTTCTGGTACTACTGTCATTTTAGCATTTGCTCCTGCTCTAATTTTTACGACATCTTCCTCTTTCGTTAACTCTATATTTTTCATATCTTTGATTTCTAATTCTACTTTTTCAAAAATATCATCCTCTAGTATGTCTTTCGTATAGGCAGCAATAACATTTTTAGGATATTCTAAGTTTTGGTATTCTTCTTTTGATAAACTATCTTTAGTTGCATAGATAATTGGTAAGGCAAGTTCGTTTTCATATAATAATAACTCACCCTTTTTATCGATTAATTGGTAACCATCTTTTAATGGAGTTTTTGATATGATATATTTTTCTCCCATCATAGATTGTGATAAAACTCCTCCAGATAGTGTCAACATCATATTATTACGATAGATTTCATTATTTTTTTGTTCTCTTTGTACCCAGGTTTGGTAATATTTGTTTTGTGTAGAAGAATATACTGAACTTTTGTATTCATCCATGGAGTATACTCTGTTTAAGGCAGATGAAGTATAAGTTTCATTCCCGATACGATAAAAACTTTGATCTTCTTTGGTAATTTCTTCTACTAATTTTTGGTAGTCTTTATCTTCTTTGCTGTTTACTTTTTCTTTTGGAATTAACATATCTGTTGCGCTTGCTGCCACAGTAATAAGACATGTTGATATTACTAAGTAAATTTTTAGTTTTTTATAATTTTTTAATAGAGTTTCATAACATATTGCAATTAATAATAGTTCTAATGGTAAAAATGGTATTAATGATTTTGTATTAATATATAATGTTCCGTTTAATATAAAGTTAAATAGTGGTATTAAAAATATAATTAATAAGAATAGTGCTAAATACTTAGTATGTTTTCTTTGGTCTTTATCAAATACTAATAGTCCTAGTAAAATAAATTCTAATAGTGTAATTCCTGGACCATAACTTGAATATAGGACTTTAAGATTTGGAGTAAGTAATAACCATTTTTCTATTTCTTTTATCGCTTCTCCTCTACCGGCAAGTAAAGTGTATGCCGTTGGTAACCAAAGAATAGCGCTAATTAATACTGCAAGTAAAAATGGTATTGCTAGTCTAGATAAAAATTTTACTAATTCCTTTGGAGAATGATTTTTTAAGAATTCATAAATACCATAAATGATTAAGACAATAATTCCTGATACACTATAATAAAAACTAGTAAAAATCATGAATGTAATAGATATGGTTAATAGTAATATCCTTTTTTTACTTATAAAATGATCTATACCAAAGAATCCTAGTATTAAAAATGGAAAATAGTTAATAAACATGATGTGTCTTTTAGCATGATATAGTATTGGTGTTGCAAATAAGAAAAGTAGCGATACCATAATGCAAGTAGAAGTTTTAAAGTGATGAGAGGATAAAAACTTATAAAATAAAAATGTGGATGATACTACTATGATAAAACTTGCTCCTATTAAATAATAAATCATTGGTATCATAGGAAGGAAGTAAGAAAGTAAAATAATAGGACTTAGTAGACCATAGTATGAAAAATTATATATGTTTTGCCCGCCACCAATATTTAAAGCAAAATCAGGAAATAAATCCTTGGTATCATAAAATAAATTTCTAAAATATTCTGGAAAGATATAATGTTGCATTTCAAAATCTGTTGTGGATGCAAAAACAAATTCTCCACGGGTAAGTATTCCTACAATTATGATATATAGTAAGCTATATAATAATAATACTAAAATATCTTGTTTATGTTTTTTTAACCATTTCATAAGATCACACTGCTTCCTTTGTTCTATTTGTTTTCCTTTCTTTTGTTTTGATAAATGAACCAAGATTAGTATATCTTGTTTTCTTTTATTTTTCTACCTAATTTTAGTTGAATATTGTCAAGTTATGGTTGCACTTTACCATTTTATATTTATTAGTATGGATAATTTGTATTAGTATATGATACTTTAACAAATCTTTTGTTATCAGTAGATTTTTTAATTCACCAGTTTTTCTTTTATAGTACTTTCTAATTTCGTAGAAAAAAGCCTATCATAAAACCTTGATTTATGAATAAATAATAAGAAACCATTCATTAGATAAAATAAAAATACTATAATTACAATAGAAAAGTAGAAAATGATGGCTGCAGAAGAGGAAGAAATATAGTGACCTATTATGGTTGCGATATAAAATATTGCGTATGGTAATAACAAATAATAACAATAAATAAAATAAGGTCTAAGATAATAAAGAATTGTGTTTGTTGTTTTCGTTATTTTTATATTTAGAAAACCACTACCTAATGTTTTATGGTGATAGAAGATAGGAATAATTGTAAAGTATACGATAAAAATTAATATAGGATGCCATCCTTTTGCTAGTATGGTGAAGATACCATAGAAAAATAAATCTAGAAAAAATAGTGTTATTCTTCTTAACGGGGAAACATTTTCTCCTTTTTTATAGGCAAGTTTTTCTAATTCTTCTTTTTTAGGAAGTCTTTTTTCTAAATCTAACATCCAAAGATAACCTACTACTCCACCCAGGGTATTTAATAGTAAGTCATCTATATCACAAAGTCGGTATGGTTTGGGATATATTCCATATAGTCTTGTAAGCTGAGTAAACTCAAAGAATGCACTTAATAATAGACTGTATTTGAATACTTTCTTTACTGAAAAGTGTTTATAATATCTTAAAAACATACCAAATGGTACAAATAATAATATATTAAAAAATACGACGTAAAAAGAAGGATGCAGAATTGCTTGAATATAGGTTTTTGGACTTGATAACACCAAAGGTGTTTCTTTTAGGAAGTCTATGATAAAGTGAAAAGGAACCGTTTGAATCATCCAATCTGGATTGTTCATAACATCTTCTAGTTTTGGAAGAGGAAAAATAACTAAGAAATAAGCACATAGTAGATAAAAGATAAAACTATAAATAAGGACTGTCTTTAGAGGTTCAATCGATGCAAATTTATGATACTGGTATAATATAAATGGTCCTGTAATCATGAGTGCTAACAATGGAAAAATGACTACTGCAGTTTTAATAGCTAATAAATAATTCATAAGATAAGAAAAAGGATTAGTAGACTAACCCTTTTCTCCTTTCACAACAGCAAGTACGATAAATAAGATAGCTAGAAATATTAGTGGTGAAATCATAACTATAGGGCTATTTATCAGTTTTTGCCAGTTAATTTGTAATATCATACTCTTTTTTCCTTTATAATACTTTTACTGCAGTAGTAAGTAATTAAGAAGTAACCTCCGTAGATGATGATTAAGAAAATCATCGTCATAAAGACACTTGCTAACATTTGTTCTTTTCCGAATGTTTCTAGCAAGAAGATACAAAACTGAATACCAAAGATAGAATGAATTACAGCAAGTACTAATGGAAATAGGAAAAATATCGCTATTTGTTTAAATAAGGCTCTATTTAATTGTTTATCTGTTGCTCCTATTTTTCTTAACATATTATATCTTGTATAATTATCTACACTTTCTGATAGTTCTTTTAATGCCAGTATGGCTGCAGATGATATTAAGAAAATAATTCCTAAATATAGTCCTATAAATGTAATCATGGCACCAAGACCTACACTAGCATCATAGATTGCAATTTTACTCGTTCCTTCTAGTGTTATATCAGGATGAGCCTCTTCATATGTTGAATCTGTAAATACGGCTTCTATTTCTTCTCTAGTTTTATCATCATTTGCCTTGTAATTTGCAACCATACACTCATATACCATTTGTGGAGAATCATCGGATACGGTCACTACACTATCAGGTACTACAATTACTCCATCGGTAATATGATTACTAGACATTTCAATAAAACCTTTTTTTACTTTCTTATACTTAGGTGTTAATGTTTTTCCATAGATTGTTACTGGTGTATTTAATGCTAGAGCTTCATCCCTTAAAGTTGTCATACTTTCATAATCACCAATAATCATATACTGATCTTCCTCTAAGGTAAAAGTATCATTTCCAAACATTTTAGCAATCTTATTATATTCGCTAAGTTTTACAATAATCTCAGGAGATGTGTAATCTAAATAAGGATAGCGCTTTTTCATCGAGTCAATATTATCTCCCTGTGTAGTTACATAAGTTACTGTCTCATCGGTATAAACATGAATGGTTGCTTGATCTTTTAAGTATTTATCTTCATCGATTCTTAATTCTTTTAATGATTCTTTTATTGTTTGATAACTTGATTCAATTTGACCATCGGTATAACCATAGTCTGCTTGTAATTCTTTAGGAATGTTTCTTTTCTTCATAAGTTCAATATCTGCAGGTGCTAATTCTTTTAGGTTTGCTGTCATAGAATTCTTAATAGATAAGGAACTGGATAATACACAGATAGTTACAAATAACATTAGACAAATAATGGTCATAGAAAATACCGTGGTATTTACTTTACTACTGATTTGTCTTAAGATAAAACTATTTAATCCTTTATAATAAAATTTATGAATAGACTGAACAATTTTTAAAATTAGTCCAGATAATGACCAAAATATTAAGAAAGTAGAAAGAGCACCTAATCCTATAATTACAGTCATTTTCTTTAATGTTAAAGTGCTGGCTCCATCAGGAACACTAACCATGTAATAACAATACCCTAATATGATACTTGCTAATATAAAGATGAGTGCACAAATGATAGGATTTTTCATCTTTACTTTTTCTGATTTTTTAGATGAATTAATTAAATCAATTAATTTACAACGACTTACCTGAATTGTATTAAAAACCATTACTAGTAGGTACATAATACCAAAGTAGATGATAGTCTTTATTAGTGCAGCTTTAGAAAAGGTAAAAGCAAAGTTCGTCATATCTGCTTCAAACATATTCGCAACTAATAGACTCATTAATTGAGATAGTATTACACCAATACCTAGACCTACTCCAAGAGAAAGAAGTCCTATTACTATCGTTTCTATAAATAAAATGGTAGATATTTTTCTTTTTCCCATACCTAAGGTCATATAAATTGCAAACTCTTTATTTCTTCTCTTAATTAAAAAACGGGATGCGTAAATAATTAAAAATCCTAAAATAAAGGAAACAAAGATGCTAACTGCAGATAAAGTCTGAGTCATCATTTTAATAATATCATAAGTAGATTGCTTTGTTTCTAGTAGTACTGTTTGACTATCTATGGCGTTAAATACATAGAAAATCGCAACACCTAATATTAGGGTAAAGAAATAGATGGTGTAGTCTTTAAAACTTTTTTTGATGTTTTTTAGGGATAGTTTACAAAGCATCATTTAAATCCCCTCCAAGTAGTGTTACAACATCAATAATCTTATCAAAAAACTCTTTTCTTTTCTGGTTACCTTTTCTAATTTCATTAAATATCTTACCATCTTTAATAAAGATTACTCTAGATGCATAACTTGCGGTGAAAGCATCGTGAGTTACCATTAAAATGGTTGTTTTAAATTCCTTGTTTAAGTGATTAAAACTTTCTAGTAACATTTTTGCGGATTTAGAGTCTAAGGCTCCTGTTGGTTCATCTGCTAAGACAAGTTTAGGATTCGTAATGATAGCACGTGCGGATGCTACTCTTTGACGTTGTCCTCCACTCATCTCATAGGGATATTTTTGTAATACATCTTGAATATCTAGTTTTCTTGCGACTTCGTTTACACGCTTACCGATATCTCCTACTTTAGTATTTTGAATGGATAAAGCTAAGGCAATATTTTCATAAGCAGTTAAGGTATCTAGGAGGTTAAAGTCTTGAAAAATAAATCCTAATTCATGACTTCGATATTTATTTAATTTATTTCCTTTTAATTTAGTAATATCCTCTCCTGCTACAAAAATATGTCCTGAAGTTACTCTATCAATGGTTGAAATACAATTTAGCAAGGTTGTTTTTCCAGATCCACTTGCTCCCATGATAGCAACAAACTCACCTTCTTCTACATCAAAAGAAATTCCGTCAATTGCTTTGGTTAAGTTTGATCTGTTTCCATAATATTTTTCAATATTTTCAATTTTTAATATTTGAGACATACTCTCTCTCCTTTCTTGTATTCCATTATAGAGTAACTTATGATAGTTGTCGCTATTTTAATATTACAGTATCTTACAATTTCGTAAGGTTTCTTTTATCATAGCAAATATCTTTTTAGATAGCAATTTCAGAAATTTTAAAAAGCAGTAAGATTATACTGCTATTTTACTTTTTTATTATCATGTACTAAATCTTTTATTATTACTTCTCCATCATGTAGTGTTTGATATGATAGATTATTTTGTTTACAATATTCTACGGCTTTACTTGCTAATTCGGTTTCCTTATGATTAGATTCAAAGTGAGGTATAATTGTCTCTTCAATGAAGCCAATACCGTCATAGATTGCTGAAATATTACTATGATAGGGATCAATATCAGGATCATCCATTACAGCAATCGCTTGTAAATCTTTACATAGAACACAGATTCCAGAACTAGAACCAATATATAAAAATTCATCATCTTCACGATGTTTTTTTTACACTTCATCAAATCCACTAAGCTTCATTGCTCTAGGAATAGTTGTTAGAAGCTCTTCTAATTCTTCCTTTTTACCAAAATAATTCTTTAAATCTACAATTTTTACATCAAAGCCTAAGTTTTCTAACTCTTTAGCATCACTTTTTATACGATTTTCTTTTCTTTCTCCCTCAGGAAAAATATCCCTTGCATTGATAATTAATCCTATCTTATTATCATGATCTTTTAACCAGTCTTGTAAAAAATCTACTTTATTTCCTAATTTATAAGATGATAAATATAATTTCATACCATTGCTCCTTTTATACGTTATTATAATAATTTATATTCCATTACCTTTTATACTTATCTAAACGTAATACCTTACTTATATGTTTATCAGTTAGCAATTCATTAGGATGCTCTAATAAATAATCATACTGACTATCTAAGTGAAAGCGATTCAAAATTTCATGAACTTGATATTTACAATCTTGATTTTTTAAATAGGTTTCATTTAAAGCAATTCCCATGACTTTTTTGTTACCATTTGTCTCTAGATACGCTGAAGTTAGAAGTAATTGTTCTTCAAAAGAACGTTTTTCTACCATTAGCTTTTGACTCATAAAGTGATACACATAATAATATTCTAGAAAACTTTCATATATATAGGCCATAATCATTTGTTCATCAAAAGTTCTATTCTTTACTATATAGCCCTTTTTTAATATTCCAATAGTTGCAATATTTTTAGGTTTAGAATTAAGATAAACTTTAATAGCAGCACTTAATTCATCATAAGTTCTATAATCAGCCCAGAGACTAGAACGCATGATATTAATCAAATCTTTATCATATTCATTTTCTTTCGCAATAGCGATTAACTCTTCAATCTGTGATATGTCATATTTACCATTGACTGCATCCGATTTTAAAAGCATATATAAGTTTTCATCAAAATCTGATTGAATAAATTTTTTGATAAGATTTATCTGTTCCCTACAATTATACTTTTTTAAAAGCATGTGTGAAATAATAAGATAATAAACATCTTCATTATATCCACTTTCTAAATATAATTGCTCTAATTCCTGTTGTTCCGCTTTTGCTCTAAGATTACAGAATAATTCATCGTTAAATATTTTCTTTGCTTCCATGTACAATTCTCCTCTATTGATAAATACTATTCCTTGAATATTTCTTTGTGAGATGTATTATAATACCAAATCCTCATTTTAACAACTTTTCCTTTTCACCTGTAATAAATGTCGCTATAAAACCTGTTAGTTAAGTAATTACATAATTCATTTGTATCTTTTATCATTTACTATAACTATACTGTACATTATAACTTCCTATTATCCTAGTATTATAATTCTTTTTTCACCTATTTCCCATATTTCATTCACTGCAACTATCTATTTTATATCTTACTATTTCCATCTTCTTAGCATAATCTAAAACATATCTTAATAATTCTTTTTGATAACCTCTTCTTCTATACATTTCTATTGTATAGACAGTTGTTATATAAGCAGTTAAACCGCTTAAGTTAGAATTTGTTGGAAAATGATTTTCTAATATAAAACCACTAATAGAAACTAATTTATTGTCTTTAAAATAACCAAATAAATATAAATCTTTTTCTAGATGCTCATTTAAGTATTTTCTTGTAGCATTAATGAGTTCTTCAACTGGCATATCAAAATCTATTTTATTTTCCCATCTTAAATCATATCTTTGTAAATTTATTCTTAGAGGTAATATCTCTTCTATATTTTCTTTTGTTAATTTTTTTTATTGCTATTTATTTCTCTCGTGTTCTACTCCTTATATGTTATTATTACTTACACTACTACTATCTCTTAAGTTTAAATAGTATTTATTATCTTCTAAAGACTTAGGGGAGCCATCAGCAACTTTCCTACCTTTATCTATGATAATTAAGTGATCTGCTTTATTCATTACTTCTTTTTTATGAGTAATTATTATGACAGTATGGTCTTTTGATAACTCTTTAAAGACTTTAACTACACTTTTTGTATTAGTAGAGTCTAATGATGAAGTTACTTCATCAAAAAGTAATATTTCTGAGTTGGTTAAGATACTTCTAGCGATGGAAAGAAGTTGTTTTAATCTTGTCGAAACATTAGAACTATTTTCTTCTATAATTGTATTATATCCTTTAGGTAAGCTTAATATTTCTTCATGTATTCCTAGTCTTTCACATACTTCTTGTTGCCTTTTAAAGTTAGAATCCACTAAAGATAAATTATCTCTTATACTCATATTAAAGAGAATACTTTTTTGAGTTACAACACTAACATTTGTCTTATAAACGTCATCAGTATAGTTATAAATATCTTCTTTATCTACTAAAACTTTACCACTATCTGGTTTTATTAATCTTAAAATAATATTTAATATAGTGCTTTTACCACTACCACTACGTCCTACAATAGCGGTTAATTCATTTGGTTTTACTTTAAAAGTAATATCTTTTAAAACTTGCTTATTAGTATAAGATGAATAAACGTGTTTAAACTCTAAAAGACCTTTAATATTATCTTCAGTAGATGTATTTAAAACTTTATTACTTTTTGGATGATAATTTAAAACAGAATAAATCCTTTCTACCGATACTCGGCAATTTATAACATTTTTAACACAAGTTTCTAAGACATATTTTAGTTCTTGATTTAACATAGTAAAATAGCCTATAACTAACACTATTTTATCAACTGTATAATTATTTTGAAATAGTAAGAGTAATGTAACAGCATAAATACTTACTTCTCCTAAATCTAATATTAATTGAAGAAAATTTGACTGAATATCGGCATATCTTCTTTTCAGTCTGTAATTATGACAGAATTTTTTGTTAATAGTATTAAAATGATTATAGTACTTTTCTTGTAGATTATAGACTTTCATTTCTTCAAGTGATGATAATTCTTCCATAAAAACTCCAGCAATTTTATCTTGATACTTTCTTTGCTTATGTAAATATTTAACTACTTTCTGATTAAATATCATCATAAATACTACATAAAGACTAGAAAATAAGAATACTACTATACCTACTACTGGA
>ERZ1643246.3098-NODE-3098-length-14789-cov-7.513846_pt1 | contig 14789 bp, 11 predicted proteins | sample MGYA00579265_ERZ1643246 | MGnify/ENA primary metagenome ERZ1643246 (study PRJEB29033, sample SAMEA4952261) | chicken gut metagenome | biome: Broiler Chicken; feature: Gastrointestinal Tract; material: Caecum | place: Ireland | collected 2018 | study: Broiler... | reverse complement strand
CTCTTTTTCTATCGCACGGGACCATTCTGATCTGATACCGATCTATTCATTTTTCAGAAACGATTCCAGTCCGTCGACTGCCTTCTCCTCATCTTCGCCTTCTGCGGAAATCTCGATCTCCATTCCCTTTGACGGTCGAAAAGCCATCATCCCCATAATACTTTTTGCATTCACATGCATCTCTCCGCTTTTCAGAATAATTCTGCTCTGGAACTGGCATGCAATACGAACCAGTTCTGCGCCCGGTGCCTCATATCTGCTCCCGATATCTGCTGCTATCACTTTTCGTGTGGTCATATTGACTCCTCCTTCCATCTGGAACTGTTCTTTTTTTAAGCTTATTATATAACAGTTCCACCTGTCTTTCAATTTGAAGTTTCCAATTTTTCTTTCCCTTTGCCCGGATGAGTGCTATAATGTTTCCAGTATTATGCTGAAAAAACAGCCTGGCGCCCTATGGCGCGCGGCAAAAAAGGAGTGTGTCCTATGTTGGAACGTAATTTGACATTATTGACAGATCTGTATGAGCTGACAATGATGCAGGGATATTTTAAGGAGCAGGATCACGACAAAGTCGTTGTATTTGACGTCTTTTATCGTGCCAATCCATGCAATAACGGCTATTCTATTGCAGCAGGACTTGACCAGGTAATCGAGTATATCAAGGGGCTGCATTTTTCTTATGAAGCGGTGGATTATCTGAGAAGCCTCCATATTTTTGACGAGGACTTTCTTCATTATTTAAGCGGCTACCATTTCAGCGGGGATATCTATGCGATTCCGGAAGGAAGCGTCATCTTTCCGCGGGAACCGCTTATCAAAGTGGTGGCACCGATTATGGAGGCCCAGCTTGTGGAGACTGCGATTTTGAATATCGTCAACCATCAGTCTCTGATCGCCACCAAGACCGCCCGTGTCGTCTATGCGGCAAATGGCGGCGGTATCATGGAGTTCGGCCTTCGCCGGGCCCAGGGACCTGACGCGGGACTCTACGGGGCGAGAGCTGCCATGATCGGCGGATGCATCGGCACCTCCAATGTGCTGGCCGGGCAGATGTTTGACGTACCGGTTATGGGAACCCATGCCCACAGTTGGATCATGAGTTTTCCAAGTGAATACGAGGCTTTCAAGGCTTATGCCAGACTGTACCCGGATTCCTGCACTCTTCTTGTGGATACGTACGACACCTTAAAATCCGGTGTGCCGAACGCCATCCGCGTCTTCCAGGAGATGCGTGCGGAGGGAATCCACTCGAAAAGCTTCGGAATCCGTCTGGACAGCGGCGATCTTGCATATCTTTCTAAGAAGGCCCGCAAGATGCTGGATGAGGCTGGATTCCCGGACGCCAAGATTTCCGCTTCCAATGACCTGGATGAATACCTGATCCACGATCTGAAACAGCAGGGAGCCGCCATTGATGTCTGGGGCGTAGGAACGCATCTGATTACCTCAAAGGACTGCCCGTCCTTCGGCGGTGTCTATAAGCTGGCTGCCATCCAGGATGAAAACGGCACCTTTGTTCCGAAGATCAAGCTGTCTGAAAACACAGAGAAAATCACCAATCCGGGCAATAAAACGATCTACCGGATTTATGAAAAAGAAAGCGGAAAGATCAAGGCGGATCTGATCTGCTTTGCGGATGAAACATTTGATGAGAATGATGATCTGCTGCTCTTTGACCCGATTGAAACATGGAAGAAGACGAAGCTGAAGGGCGGCACCTACACGATGCGGGAGATGCTCGTCCCGGTGTTCATCAATGGCGAATGCGTCTACCATTCACCGTCCGTGATGGAAATCGCCGAGTACTGTCAGAAGGAAAAAGATACGCTGTGGGATGAGACAAAGCGTCTCTTCTACCCGCACAATGTGTATGTGGACTTGTCCGACCGGCTCTACCAGGTGAAGAAAGAGCTGCTGGATCAGATGAGTATGGATAATTTATAAGGAGGACTTTATTTATGAAGATTATTGTATTAGCAGGCGGACTCAGTACCGAGCGGGATGTTTCCTTGAGTTCCGGTGCCGGAATCTGCCGCACATTGAGAGAAATGGGACACGATGCCTTCCTGCTGGATCCGTTTCTTGGACTTCCGGATGCCGGGGAGGATCTGGAAGCAGTCTTTACCAGACCGGACGCTGGACTTGCCATCGCATCCGGTATCCGTTCTACCGAACCGGACCTGGCAGCGGTCAAGGCATCCAGAGAAGACAAGTCAGACTGCTTTTTTGGCGCCAATGTAATCGAGCTGTGCCGGCTTGCTGATATCGTATTTATGGGGCTCCACGGCGATGTCGGGGAGAATGGAAAGCTTCAGGCAGCCTTTGATGTCCTCGGTATCCGCTATACGGGTCCAAGTTCTCTTGGCTGTGCCCTTTCCATGGACAAAGAGATCACCAAAGTGATCTTTGAAGCCAACGAGATCCCGACCCCTAAGGGAACCTGGATGAAAAAATCTACCCCGGATCATTCCCTCGCCTCCACCGGACTTTCGCTTCCCCTTGTGGTCAAACCGTGTTCCGGCGGTTCCAGTATCGGAGTTTATTTTGCCCATACGGAAGAGGAATTTGACCAGGCGGTCAAAGAATCCTTCCGCTATGAGGACGAGATCATTATTGAAGAATATATCAAAGGACGAGAGCTGGCCTGCGGCGTCATTGACGGCAAGGCCCTTCCTGTGATCGAGATCTGCCCGAAAAACGGGTGGTTTGACTACGCAAACAAATATCAGGACGGCATGACCGAGGAGATCTGTCCTGCCCGGATCCCGGAGGAGACTGCCCGTCAGATCCAGACCATCGCTGAAAAGGCATTTAAAGCCCTCAAGCTCGATGTCTATGCCCGGGCCGATTTCCTTCTGACCGAAGACGGCCGCATATACTGCCTGGAATACAACAGCCTCCCTGGCATGACAGCAGCAAGTCTGCTGCCAAAAGAGGCAAAGGCATCCGGCATTGAATTCGGGGATCTCTGCGAACTGTTAATTGAAAAATCCATGGACGCCCGTTACCGCGGGTAATTACCAAAGACAGGAGAACATATATGAAAGGGTTATCTCTGGCAGCAATTGCCACCGCCTGCGGAGGCACCTGTTTCGGTCCAAAAGAGCTTCTTCACCGGGAAATCACCGGCGTGGCGATCGACAGCCGCAAAATTGAAGAAGGTTTCCTTTTCGTTCCGATCAAAGGGGCACGGGCAGACGGACATGATTTTATTGAACAGGTAATGGAGCAGGGCGCACTTTGCACCCTGTCCGAACATCCTCTGGGGGATGTATCATACCCGTATATTCTTGTGACTTCCACGGAACAGGCGCTCAAAGACCTGGCGCGCTATTACCGCAGTCAGCTGAACCTGAAAGTAATCGGCATCACCGGCAGCGTCGGAAAGACCAGCACCAAAGAGCTGATCGCCTCTGTCCTGGAGCAGAAATACCGGGTATTGAAAACAGAAGGAAACTACAATAACGAAATCGGTCTTCCTCTGACCATCTTCCGGCTGACAGAAGAAGATGAAATCGCAGTTCTGGAAATGGGCATTGACCATTTCGGCGAGATGCACCGGCTGGCGGACATTGCCCGCCCGGATGTAGGGGTCATTACCAATATCGGCTACGCCCACCTGGAAAATCTCGGCTCACGGGAGGGAATTCTCAAGGCAAAAACCGAAATGTTCGACCATCTCCAGCCGGATTTCAGCGTGGTTTTAAACGGAGACGATGACATGCTGCGGACCATCACCGAGGTTCACGGACAAAAGCCCGTGTTTTTCGGCATTGACTCCGCCGCCCCGGTTTTCGCCTCCCACATCGAAAACAGAGGACTCAAGGGAACACTTTGCACGATTCAGCTTCCGGCCTGCCAAAGCTTCCCGGAAATCACGATTCAGGCCGACATTCCGATCCCAGGAAGACATATGGTATACAACGCCCTGGCGGCCTCCTATATCGGACGCCTTTTCGGGCTTTCAAAGGAAGAAATCGAAGCCGGAATCCACGCACTTCAGCCGGTAGCCGGCCGGAATCATCTGATTGAGACACCTGCTCTCACGATTCTGGATGACTGCTACAACGCTAACCCGGCTTCCATGAAAGCATCCCTTGATGTACTCTCTCTTGCATGCGGACACCGCACCGCTGTCCTGGGAGATATGAAAGAACTGGGAGAAAACGAGGACCGCCTGCATTTCGAGACCGGGGAATACGCTGCCCGCAAAGGCATCGACCAGATCATCTGCATCGGACCTCTTGCTGAAAACATGTACCAGGGAGCCAAAAATATTGCCTCCGGCAATACGGTACTCTACTATCCGGACAAAGAACAGTTTCTGAAGGAACTCCCTTCCTTATTTCATGCCGGAGACACCATCCTGGTCAAGGCATCCAATTCCATGAAATTTGCTGAAATTGTAGATACATTAAAAAAATTTGACTGCCCGGACACCGGCAGCACTGACAAAGGAGAAACACTATGATGGATTACCGGCTTCTGGCCCTGGATCTCGATGGCACACTGACCAATTCCAAAAAAGAAATCACCCCTCCTACCAGGGAGGCACTGATCCAGATACAGGAGAATGGAATCAAAGTAGTTCTCGCAAGCGGACGCCCTACCACAGGCGTCCTTCCACTTGCCAGAGAACTGGAGCTGGAACGTTTCGGAAGCTACATTCTCTCCTTCAACGGCGGCAGAATCACCGACTGCCGCAGCCAGGAGATCATTTACAACCGGCTCCTTCCAAAAAACATTGCCGCACCCCTGTTCGAAATTGTCAGCCACTATGACGTCGACCTTGTCGGCTACTCCAAAGGAGCCATTCTATCCGGTCTGCACACCAACCAGTACACGGAACTGGAATCCCGGATCAACGGTCTGCCAATCCAGCAGGCAGTACCCTTCACAGAACATATCGAAGCAGAAAACAACAAATTCCTCGTCACCGGGGAACCTGACGAAATTTCACGAGTCAGAAAAGAACTCATTCCGCATTTTCACGGACTGCTCAACATCTACTGCTCCGACCCGTTCTTCCTGGAGATCATGCCACAGAACATCGACAAGGCACATTCCCTTGGGAAACTCCTCTCAAGCATCGGACTGACCGCCGACCAGATGATCTGCTGCGGCGACGGCTACAACGACATCACCATGATCGAATCCGCCGGCCTCGGCGTCGCCATGGCAAACGCCCAGCCCGCCGTCAAAGAAGTCGCCGACTACATCACACTTTCCAACGATGACGACGGCATCCTCCACGTAATCCAACAGTTTTTCTAACTACGGGGACGTGTACCTGTGAATCGGTACACGTCCCCAAGATGGTTATTCGAACATCCGGGCGGCGTCTTTGAGGAGTTGCCGGATCTGGAGGTGTTGTGGACATGCTTTTTCGCATTTGCCGCATGCTATGCAGTCGGATGCTTTTCCTTTGTCCTGTGTGATGGTTTGGTAGTCGTTTTTGCTTTTTTCGTTTTCGTACTGGATTTTGTCGTTGACGCAGTTGAAGATGTCCGGAATCGGGATCTGTTTTGGGCATCCGTCGGTGCAGTATCTGCAGGTGGTGCAGGAGATCATTTTCTGTGCGTGGAAGATCTCTGCTACGTTTTTGACTGCGTCCTGTTCTTTCCTGGTCAGTGGATGGAAGTCTTTCATAAAGCTTATGTTGTCGTTCATCTGTTCCATGTTGCTCATTCCGGAGAGTACCATCATGATGTTGTCGAATCCTGCGGCGAAGCGGATTGCGTAGCTTGCGTTGGTTCCTCCCTGAAGGGCGTCGAAGATATCCTGTGCTTTTTTCGGCAGACGGATGAGTTTGCCTCCTTTGACCGGTTCCATGACGATCACTGGTTTCCCGTGTTTTTCGCAGACATCATAGCAGGCTTTGCTCTGTACTTCTTTGTCCAGATAATCTGCGTAATTGAACTGGAGCTGTACGGCTTCCAGTTCCGGATGATCTGTCAGAATCTGATCCAGTACTTCTGCAGTATCGTGGAAGGAGATGCCTACATGGCGGATTTTTCCTTCTTCTTTTAATTTCTGTGCCGTCTCATAGGCATGGCATTTCTGGAATTTCTTATAGTTCTCTGCGTTCTGCGCATGCATCAGATAGAAGTCAAAATAGGTGACTCCGCATGCTTCCAGCTGGCTTTCGAAAAACGGACGGATGTCCTCTTCTTTTTCGAAGTATGGATCCGTCAGTTTATCGGTCAGAATGAAGCTTTCTCTTGGATGCCGTTTTACGAGGCATTCCCGGATCGCTGTTTCGCTTTTTCCCTGCAGATATCCTCTGGCCGTGTCAAAGTAGTTAAATCCCGCATCCAGGAACGTATCAATCATTTTGATAAATTCCTGCTGATCCACTTCCTCTCCGTTCATAGGAAGGCGCATGCATCCGAATCCGAAGTTCTTTTTTACGTTGTCAAATCTGTTGTTCATGTTCTCTTCACCGCTTTCTTTTTTCTTCTCTTTTTATTGTAATCCATTCTTATTTCCGGGGCAATCCTTTGGCCAGTCTTTCTGCCATGCCATCCAAAACAGGTCCATTCAAAAAATCCGCCGGCTGGAATCTGAAATTCCCTCCGGCGGAGTGTTCTCTGAAACAGGCGGTATCCTGTATCTTTGTATGTTTTAGGACGCAAAGTTTCCTGTATACAGCTGATAATATTTTCCTTTTGCCTCAATGAGGTCATCGTGGGTTCCTCGTTCAATGATTCGTCCCTGTTCCATAACCATGATGCAGTCGGAATTCTTAACAGTAGACAGACGATGGGCGATGACAAAGGTCGTTCTTCCTTTCATCAGGGCGTCCATACCGGCCTGTATCAGCTTTTCAGTACGAGTATCGATAGATGAGGTCGCCTCGTCCAGAATCAGTGCCGGCGGATCTGCCACTGCCGCACGAGCAATAGCAAGAAGCTGCCGCTGTCCCTGGCTTAGGTTGGATCCGTCTCCGGTCAGCATGGTGTTGTATCCATCCGGGAGACGCCGGATAAATCCATCGGCGTTTGCAAGTTCCGCCGCCTTGATACATTCTTCGTCCGTGGCATCCAGTTTTCCGTATCGGATATTGTCCATCACGGTTCCGGTAAACAGGTGGGTATCCTGAAGCACCATACCAAGAGATCTTCTCAGATCCTGTTTTTTAATCTTGTTGATGTTGATACCATCATAACGGATCTTTCCATCTGCAATGTCGTAAAACCGGTTGATCAGGTTGGTGATGGTCGTCTTTCCAGCTCCTGTAGCGCCGACAAACGCGATCTTCTGCCCCGGTTTTGCGTACAGGGAAATATTGTGCAGGACGATCTTGTCTTCGTTATATCCGAAATCCACATCATCAAAGACCACGCCGCCTTCCTGCTTCCGGTATGTAACCGTTCCATCCGCTTTATGCGGGTGCTTCCACGCCCAGATATTCGTCCGGACAGGAGATTCGGTCAGGTTGCCGTTCTCGTCTTCTTTTGCGTTGACTAGTTCCACATACCCTTCGTCTTTTTCCGGTTCCTGATCCATCAGCTCAAAGACACGCTGTGCTCCGGCTGCCGCATTGACAACGAAGTTGATCTGCTGGCTGACCTGGGTAATCGGGTTGGTAAAGCTCCGGTTGAGTCCCACAAAGGTAACAACGGTACCGATGGTCACTCCTGCCAGTCCATTGATTCCCAGAATCGCCCCCACAATCGCTACCAGTGCATAACTGATCCATCCGATATTGGCATTGATCGGCATCAGAAGGTTTGCGTACCGGTTCGCCATGTTGGTGCTATGCCGAAGTCTTTCATTGACTTTGTGGAAATCCTCCATTGCCTGCTCTTCGTGACAGAATACTTTGACTACCTTCTGTCCGTCTAGCATTTCTTCGATGAAACCGTCGACGGTTCCCAAATCGATCTGCTGACGGATGTAATATTTTCCGGACAGTTTGGAAAAATTGGCTGTCACAGTCAACATGACACAGGCGGTCAGGATCGAAATAATGGTCAGTGCCGGATTTAAAATGATCATGGTGATCAAGGTGGCTGTCATGGAGATCAGTGAGTTAATGATCTGTGGAATACTCTGACTCAAAAGCTGTCTGAGGGTATCCACGTCGTTGGTGTATACCGACATGATGTCTCCATGTGCATGGGTATCAAAATATTTGATCGGCAGAGATTCCATCCTGCGGAACAGATCATCTCTTAAATGCCGCATGGTACCCTGGCTGACATTAACCATAATCCGGTTATAGCAAAAGGCGGTAATGACTCCGGTTCCCATAACACAGACAAGCTGCACCAGATCTTTGGCAAGTCCGCTGAAGTCCCTGGAGCCGCTCTTAAGCATCGGCGTAATATAGTCATCAATCAAAGTCTGAGGGAATGTGGCCCCCACAACCGTTGCCACAGCGGTGATTAAAATGCAGATGACCACAATCAAAAATGGAATTTTATAATAGTGAAGCATATATCGAATGACCCGGCTGATCAGCCTGGTAGCCGTATTCATCCTGGATCCTGATGGTCTTTCATTGCTCTTTTCGCTCATAATGCTGTTCTCCTCCTTTCTGATTATGCCGGCTGGTCAAAGTCTCCGCTTCCTTCCAGCTGTGAGTTGTAAATTTCCTGGTAAATTGCATTGTATTTCAGAAGATTTTCGTGAGTGTCAAAGGCGTCAATTCTTCCTTCTTCCAGGACGAGAATCCGGTCTGCGGACTCCACGCTGGAAACACGCTGCGCAATGATAATCTTTGTAGTTCCTGGAATTTTCTTGGCAAACGCAGCACGGATGCTGGCATCCGTTGCTGTATCCACGGCACTGGTAGAATCATCCAGGATCAGTACCTTTGGTTTTTTCAGAAGGGCACGGGCAATACACAGACGCTGTTTCTGTCCGCCGGAGACATTGGCTCCGCCCCGCTCGATCCGGGTCTCATATCCTTCCGGCATCCGGTCGATAAACTCATCCGCGCATGCTGATTTACATGCCTCGATGCACTCTTCCTCCGTTGCATCCGGATTTCCCCATCGGAGATTATCCAGAATGGTTCCGGAAAACAGTGTATTTTTCTGAAGTACCACGGAAACCCGATTTCTCAGTACTTCCGTATCATATTTACGGACGTCCACGCCTCCTACGCAGACCGATCCCCCATCTACATCATAAAGACGGCAGATCAGATTCACAAGACTGCTCTTTCCAGAACCTGTTCCTCCGATGACTCCAATCGTCTCTCCGCTCTTTATGTGCAGGTCGATATCCGACAGCGCATTTTTTCCGCTTCCATGTTTATATGAGAAATTCACATGGTTAAAGTCAATACGTCCGTCTTCCACTTCCATGACCGGGTTCTCCGGATCCGTCAGATCTGCCTTTTCATCAAGCACTTCGCTGATACGACGGATACTTGCCATGGACATACTGATCATTACGACAACCATGGACAGCATCATCAGACTCATCAAAAGGGACATGATGTAGCTGAACAGACTGGTCAGATCACCGGTCGTTAACGTACCGCCCACAATAAACTGTGCGCCAAACCAGGATACGGAAATAATACAGAAATATACCGCAACCATCATGGCCGGGTTGTTAAATGCCAGAAGCCCCTCTGCCTTGACTGACAGATCATAGAGCATCTTGGACGCTTTTGCGAATTTTTCATTTTCATAGTCTTCACGCACAAAGGCTTTTACGACACGGATGGCCGTTACGTTTTCCTGGACACTGGCATTTAAGTCATCGTATCTGCGGAAAACCTGACGGAAAATCTTCAATGTCACCACCATAATGGAGCCGATGACTATGACCAGAAAGCCAACCGCGATCAAGAACATACTGCTGAGCTGCCTGTTGATGATCAGACACATGGCAAAACTGAAAATCAGATTCAAAGGTGCCCGGACGGCCACACGAATCACCATCATATATGCGTTCTGTACATTGGTGATATCCGTTGTCATACGGGTTACAAGTCCCGGCACACTAAACTTGTCAATATTGGAAAAAGAAAACGTCTGGATATTGGCATAAATTGCCTCACGCAGATTTGCAGACAGCCCGGATGATGCACTCGCCGCGTTCTTTCCGGCAAGTCCTCCAAATGTCAGGCTCAAAAATGCCATAACGACCATCAGGGCGCCATAACGGTATACCACAGATAGATTGGACTGTTGGAGTCCTCTGTCAATAATGATGGCCGTAACAAAAGGCATCAGTATTTCCATAATTACTTCGAGAGCGGTCAGTCCAATACACAGAAAAGTATCCCGTTTATACTTTCCCAGTTGCTGTATTACTTTTCTCACTGCAAAAACCTCCTGTCTAGTTACTTCTTACCGTTTTTGTATTTCTTTTGCCGAGTCGGAAGCTCTTTTCTTTTGTCAGCTTCCTAACTGTCTCCTATGATATTAAATCATAAATTCTCTTGAATGAAAATTGAAAAAATGGTATCATTGATGCAACAAACGCATTAATAGAAAGAAGGAACGCCTATGAACACTCAGCAGTTGAAAACATTTATTCAGGTGGCGGAAAATCTGAACTTTGCAAGAGCCGCTGAATCGCTCAATATTACCCAGTCCGCTGTCTCCCGGCAGATCCACGCTCTGGAAGAAGAGCTGGACGCCAAACTGCTCCACCGCACTACCCGTACCGTCCGTCTTACTCCTGCGGGAATCAGCTTCTTAGACGATGCGAAGCAGGTCGTAGAGCGGCTGAATTACGCTACCGCCAAGCTGCATCATCATACAGAAACCAGTATGCAGATGATCTCCGTTGGATGCGGGAGCGAAGCCCATCTCGATTTTCTCGATGGCGTCCTGGATATCTGTCTCAAGGAGATGCCTTCCCTCCACCCGTTTTTGAGAATCATCTCCCACCGGTCGCTATTAAACCTGTTTTACCACGGGGAGATCGATCTCCTGATCGGATTTCAGAATGATGTTCCTCTGAGAGGATCTGTGGTGTACGATGAGCTGCTTCACACGCCGCTGTGCTGTGTTTTCCCACGGACCCATGCCTTTGCCGAAAAGGACGAGATTTCGGAAAAGGATCTCTTTTCGGAACGGCTTGTCTTCTGCAATTCCTATGCCCTTCCCTCGGAAGCCTCCGAGTATCAGAACCGCATCGCCGGGTACATGCCGCCGGAATCCATCTATTTCTGCGACAATCTTCAGGCGGCCCTGACTCTTGTCCGGGCAGGCTACGGCTATTGCATTCTTCCTCAGTCCCGGTTTCCTGACCGGAGACTTTGCTACATTCCGCTGACCGGAGCCGCTTCCCTTTCCTACGGACTCTTCTATAAAAAAGGGAACGACAATCCTACTTTGAAAAAATTCATCTCCATCGCAAAAAACAGTGTGAAAACGGATACCCTGTCCTGAAAAACAAAGCCATGGGCTCTTTTGTCAGTCCCATGGCTTTTGCCTGTTTATCTTATTTCTTCTTTCAGAAGGGCTTCCCTGTTCCGATTTCCTTGCACAAAATATGCCGGAGCGATTTTCCATACTTTTCTTTTGTGGCCCGGATCTCATACCCTCGCTTTTGTACGTTGGCAAGGCTGTAGGGGTTGTCCGGATGTACTGTTGCCAGAAGGTAACGGATTCCCCGCCTTTTCATCTCTTCCTCGCAGGCCTCCATCATCCGGTCCTGCAACTGGTGTCCCCGGTAAAGGGGATCGACGGCCGCCGTATCCATATGGGCGGATTCCATCAACTGTTCTTTTGTAAATTCCAGATCACGTCCCAGATTGTAGGAAACGTCCCCCGGAATCTCCACCAGAAAACAGCCGGCAAGAATTCCTTCCTTTTTTGTTCTTGCCGTAACCGCATATCCTGCTGTCTCATCCTCCTTGAGACAGGTCCTTACAAACTCTTTTCCACCTTCATAAAACCAGTCCGGATTCTCCATCATGGCCGTTGTCTTCGCCAGCAATGCCTGAATATCCGCCAGATCCGCCTCCACGGCTCTCCGGATCGTAAATTCAGCCTGCTGAATTTCCCGGTACGCCTCCTCGTAGGCCTTTTTCGTCCCCGCATCAAAACAGACCATCGTCACCTCCCGAACCGTGCTCTGCGTCCGCAGAAAGGTCAGAATCTCCCGGACCGCTGTCCGGGCCGCAAGAGAAACCGGATATCCGTAAATCCCGGTACTGATGGACGGGAAGGCCACTGTACGCAAACCGTGTTCCGCCGCAAGTTTCAAACTGTTCCGATAGCAGGCGGCAAGTACTTCGGACTCACCGGCCCTGCCTCCTTGGTATACCGGTCCCGGCGTATGGATCACACAGGAAGCCGGCAGGCGGTATCCTTTTGTGAGTTTGGCTTCGCCAGGTCTGCACCCGTGCAGAGTCCTGCATTCCTCCAGAAGTTCCGGTCCGGCTGCTCTGTGGATGGCGCCGTCCACACCCCCTCCTCCCAGAAGAGATGGATTGGCCGCATTGACAATGGCATCCGTCCTGCATGTTGTAATGTCACCTTGAATGATCCGAAATGTTCCCATGACCGCTCCTCCCTGAACGACTACTTCTCCTGTCCGTTCCATGTTTCAATCATCTGTGGAATCTCCCTTAGGGACTCGGCCTTCTGATCCAGAATGGCAAGAAGGCTCTCATCCGGCTGTGTAAGATCCGGCACCATGATCACCCGGCATCCCGCATCTGCGGCTGACCGTACTCCGTTGGGCGAATCCTCTACCGCCACACATTCTTCCGGCTTTCTTCCGATTTTCTCACAGGCATACTCATACACATCCGGGAAGGGCTTCCCCCGCTCTACCATGGTGGCGCAGACAATATCGTCAAACAGATCCAGAATATGAATCTCGCTTAAATAGCTTCTCGTCCGCTCCTCATCTGTGGCTGTCACCACAGCCGTCTGGTATCCTGCGGCCTTCAAGGTGTGAAGCACCTCGTCCACACCTTCCTTTTTCTCAATGCCGTACTGGTCCAGATGTTCCTTCATCAGTTCTTTTCTCCGCTCCCGGATCGCCCAGTAATCGTACTGCGTGCCGTAGGTCTTTGCAAACCACGGTGCTGCATACTTGCTGGAAAAACTGCGGAACTGATACGATTCCTCTTCGCTCAGAGACAACCCGGCTTCCCTGGCCGCCTGACGCCAGAACCGTGTCAGATATTTTTCCGTATCGATCAGGACCCCGTCCATATCAAAGAGCACTGCTTTTATCTTCATCTTCCTACCATATTCCTTCCATCTTTTCTACGATCAGCGATTTTACCGCTCCCTTTTCCTGCACATGGAATTCAAAATTCCCCGTTTCGGACTGCTGATAAAACTTCTTTGCGCCTGCCGCCTGTCCTTCATTCAAGAAGACCTCGCACACATTCCGGTCCGCAAAGACTTCCACCGTGGTAACCGGATCCGAATCCGCCGGATAGAGAATATTTTTCGCGCCTTCCCCGACCGTGCGGAAACGGCACTGGCCGTCTTTTTGTTCCAGATAAAGCTTGCGGTCCTTCCACTTATAGAGTGTCATACGGAAATCTGCCGGCTGCTCCAGCTCCAGCTTCACATAATAGGTATTTCCCTCGATGCCCGACAGCTCCACATCCTCTCCGCTGCCTTCATAGACCGGATAACGGATCAGCTGGTAAATCCCCCGAATCGGGTTCTGGTAAAGTCTTCCATCCTTGATATGAAGCACCCGTGGAATGCTCATGCTTCCACATGCTCCGTTCGGCGATTTGACATGCTCTTTTGCCGGGTCACTGATCCATCCAACAGCAACTCTTCCGATTTCCGTGTTGATGGTCTGCACCGCATAAAAGTCCGCCCCAAAATCATAGAGTCCTGTGGTCTCTGCATGAAACTGATCCTGATACCATTCGCCGATATGGTAATATGTCCCGTTCTTTCTTCCATGCGCATCCACATGACCGCAGTATCCGGCCGTCAGCACCCACTGATTGTCCAGCGGATACAGATCCGGACACTCCAGCGGAAAACTGCCCTCCACCTTTTGTTCTTCAAATATATTCTGGCAATGTGTCCACTGTACCAGGTTGTAGGACTTATAGAGGGCGGCTGCAGGATGCTCTTTTGTCCTCGTTCCCAGAATCATCTTGTACTCCCCGTTTTCAAAAAAGACCTTTGGATCCCGGAAATCCCGAATCTCAGAATCTTCCGGTCCGTCAATCATCCGGATCTCCCGCTCCCAGGAAAGTCCGTCCCGGCTCTCCGTCATCACCTGATATTCCAGCATGTCCTGCGGGTCCTTCCGCTTTCCGATATGGCGGGTAAAGAACAGTCTAAGTTTCTGCTCCTCATCGATCAGTGCGGTCCCGGAATAGGCGCCTCCGATCAGCTCCGGGTGAGTCAGGATTTCCTGCTGCGGCTCCATGCATACCGGAAGGTGCACCCAGTGGATCAGATCCTGGCTGACCGCATGTCCCCAGTACATATTGTCCCATTCCTCGGAGAACGGGTGAAACTGGTAGAACAGATGATAATACCCATGATAGAAGCAAAATCCATTCGGGTCATTCATCCACCCCTTCAGCGGTGAAAGATGAAACTGACTGCGGATCGGCGTATCGTACCACTCGCCCCACTGGCTTCTATCGTAAAATCTGCCGTCCTGGATCAGACAGATTCCTCTTTCCATGATCTGTTCACATCCGCTTAAATAGGCATAGGAAATCTCACAGTCCTCTGCCGCCACCTCGTAGGTCGTCCCCTGGTTGACAGCAATCCGCATCCATTTTCTGTACTGGTCAATCCTGAACATCTTACGGGCGCTTCCGGAAATCATATGAAGTCTGCCTGTCTTCCCAGGTTCTGTCTTAATAA
>ERZ1643246.3097-NODE-3097-length-14790-cov-6.484764_pt1 | contig 14790 bp, 13 predicted proteins | sample MGYA00579265_ERZ1643246 | MGnify/ENA primary metagenome ERZ1643246 (study PRJEB29033, sample SAMEA4952261) | chicken gut metagenome | biome: Broiler Chicken; feature: Gastrointestinal Tract; material: Caecum | place: Ireland | collected 2018 | study: Broiler... | reverse complement strand
AGTTTTGTTTTACGAGTGGAAGGTCTCGAACACTCGGCACATTTAACGGCGGTGACCGCCGGCAGACCTTGAAAGACCTTGTTTTTAGACGGGCCTGCAACGAAAGACAGTATAGCATGATAAAAAACAGAAATCAACTAGCAGACCCAATTCTACACTAAGATCTAATCAACGTCACTGATAACAGTGGTGTCTGTAGTTTTCTACCCTTTCAGCAGATCATCGATCATCCTTGATGCCTCGCTTCTGGTGACGGTATCAGGATCCCAGGATAGTTTTACCCGCTTCTTGCGTATCAGATTGTTTAGAAATGCGATCTGCTTCGGTGTGGCAGGCTGAGGCTTCTTTATTTTGTATGTAAGCTGTACCGGTTTGAAGAGTTTAGGATCCTTCTCTTCGAAATAGTGTGCCAGAGTCTGGTAAAGCTTGGCTGTGGCAAGAGCGTCGTGATAAGCGCGGTGGGCCGATTTGTTTTCTATGTGATAGTATTCACAGAGGCTCCCAAGACTTTTTGATTCCAGCCCGCTTAGCGCCTTCTGGGCAATCTTGAGCGTATCGATCCCCATTTTTTCAAACGATAATCCATTGGCAGCAGCGCTGCATTTCATAAAACTGTAGTCAAAAGAAACGTTGTGCCCGATCAGCACATCGTCTTCACAGAAATCAAGAAAATCTGCTACAACACTGCATCTGGGGCGTGCTTCCGCTACCATCTCATTGGTAATTCCAGTCAGGGATGTGATTGCGGGTGAGATGGAAGAGGTTGGTTTAATAAATTCCATGAAGCGTTCCGCTACTTTTCCGTTCCGTACTTTCAGAGCTCCAATTTCTATGATCTCATTTTCAAGTGGATTTAGTCCCGTTGTCTCAACGTCAAATGCTATATATGATTTCAACATGATGAAAATCTCCTTTTCTGTCGCTATTATACTTGAAAATGATGGGAAATGACAGCAAAGTTTTTATGATGGTTTACATCAAAAGTTGATCTTTTTTAATCTTTATAAATATAACCAAAATATGAAGATTATAAAGAATTTATAAAAATATATCATTTACAACTTTTCACTGCGTTGATATACTGTTTTAGAGTATTAAAGTTTCTTAGATATATCTAAGGAAAAGGAGGGCGTTTTTAATGATCACATTTATCATCGGTCTCGTGATTCTTTTTGTAGGCGCCGCGCTCTATGGAAAGTTCTGCGAGAAAGTGTTCGGTCCTGACGACAGGAAGACTCCTGCCTACACAAAAGAGGATGGTGTTGACTATGTACCTATGAGAGGGTGGAAGAACAGTCTGATCAATCTGCTGAATATTGCGGGTACGGGCCCGATCCTCGGCCCGATCCAGGGTATCCTGTTCGGCCCCATCGCGTTTATCACGATCCCGATCGGAAACATTATCGGCGGTGCGATGCATGATTATTTCTCCGGCATGATCTGCCTTCGCGACGGCGGAACCCAGATGCCGGATATGATCCGCAAGTACAGCAACAAGGGTGTTTACACATTCTATCAGATCTTCTGCAGTCTGCTGCTTCTCCTTGTGGGTGCGGTGTTTATCTACACACCGGGAGATATTGCGGCGACTCAGGTATTCGGATTTGACGGAGCGGTGACGTCCGTATCTACATGGGTGATCTATGGCGTGATCTTTGTATATTATCTGATCGCGACTGTATTCCCGATCGACAAGATCATCGGACGGATTTATCCGATCTTCGGTGCGATCCTGCTGTTCTCCGCTGTCGGAGTATTTATCGGTATCTTTGCACTCGGATTTCCGCTCAATGAAATCTGGGAGGACTGGAATGCGGGCGGAGTCCTGTACGGTGATTACTTCAGTGCAAATCACTTTGTTCCGATCTTCTTCATCACTGTGGCATGCGGTATTCTGTCAGGATTCCACTCTACACAGACGGCAATCATTTCCCGTACGATGAAGAGCGAGAAACAGGGTCGGATGACCTTCTACAACATGATGGTAGTAGAAGGTTTCATCGCCATGGTATGGGCAGCCGGCGCAATGGGTGTTTATAATCTTGGTCTTCAGCAGGCGGATGCATCTCTGGCAACAGCTACGATCGGTGTTGTATGTAAACATATTCTCGGACCGGTCGGCGGTGTCATTGCTCTTCTCGGCGTTATCGTGCTTCCGATCACATCAGGAGATACGGCGCTGCGTGCACTCAGACTGGCAGTTGCAGACGGCCTTCACATTGATCAGAAGTCTATAAAGAAGAGACTCGGTCTTGCGGCAATTATCTTTGTACTTGTTGCAGTGATCCTTGTATTTGCCAAGAGCAATGCGGAAGGATTTAATATCCTGTGGAGATATTTTGCATGGTCCAACCAGAGTCTGTCTCTGTTTGCATTCCTTGCGATCACAGTATGGATGTTCGAGACGGGAAGGACGAAATTCGTCTGGATACCGCTCATACCGGGCGCGTGGTATACTTTTGTCACGGTTACATACATTGCAAATGCAAAAATCGGATTTAACATTCCGTGGCTTGGCGCTTATATCATTGGTGTCGTAGCAGCGGCGGTTTATGTGGCAGTACTGCTCTGGTACGGCAGAAAACGTTCAGCTATAAAGGCAAGACAGGCCGGAAAAGTGGCGTAAATATAGAATGAAAATGATTATTGCACTATGATATAACGAAAAGAAGCTTCTCCTGACAATGACAATAGGGAGAAGCTTTTTTTGGTCTGTCTGCTTTACAGAAAATCTTTCAGTTTCTTCAGCAGATCCTCCTCGGTCCGGATAATTTTCTGAGCAAGATCCGCGGCTTTTTTGTCAGCCTTATCATACTGATTTGCTTTCCCGCCCAATGTCTTGATACCCATTGTGCACCCATCTATGAGAAGGCGCGCAATCTGAAGATTGTCACTGTTGAAAGTCAGTTTCATTTCCGTGGTGAACCAGGACATAGCGCTCGCCATGATGCCGGGGGATTTCGCCTCGATTCCTGCTTCTTTGAGATGTGACACTGCCTCGTCTTCAAGCTGCCGATGCTTTTCGGTATAATCATTGATCAGTTTTCTGAATTCCGTATCTTTTACATATTCCTTTATCTGTTCAAAGCTCTCAACGGCCATTCTGCAGCCGACGCAGCATTCTTCAAGCAGTTTCCTTGTCTGTTCGTCCATGTAAATCCCTCCCGAAATATTGATGTGCTGCAAAGCCGGATATGCCGGAAAAGCGGCCGGGCGATGCGGCATATGACTATATTTTGTATTTTTTTCAATAATATACATAAAATAAGAAGAAATTCAGATTCGACAAATTGATTTTTCCCCACTCATGCCATATAATGAACCCGAACCGGAGCAATCCCGATGCAGATGCGGGATGTTCACACTAAGATCGGTTCTAAAATACAGAAAGGGGGAAGTCTATGTTAAAAGGAAAGACGGTGCTTCTGGGAGTGTCAGGCAGCATTGCCGCATACAAGACGGCTTATCTTGCCAGCGCTCTTAAGAAACTGGATGCAGATGTCCATGTCCTGATGACGCAGAACGCGACTAATTTTATCAATTCCATTACATTTGAGACGCTTACCGGAAACAAGTGCCTGGTGGACACATTTGACCGGAACTTTGAGTTCAGCGTTGAGCACGTATCTCTGGCAAAACAGGCGGACGTGGTGATGATCGCTCCTGCCAGCGCCAATGTGATCGGCAAGCTCGCCCATGGCATTGCGGATGACATGCTCACCACGACAGTGATGGCATGTAAATGCAAAAAGATAGTTGCGCCGGCGATGAACACAAACATGTTTGAAAATCCGGTTGTGCAGGATAATCTTAAGATCCTGACTCATTATGGATACGAGGTCATCAGTCCGGCGACAGGTTACCTGGCGTGTGGAGATACCGGAACAGGCAAGATGCCGGAGCCGCAGGAACTGCTGGAGTATATTCTGCAGGAGATCGAATATGAGAAGGACATGCAGGGACTGAAAGTTCTCGTGACCGCCGGCCCTACTCAGGAGGCTATCGATCCGGTGCGCTATATCACCAACCATTCGACAGGAAAAATGGGATATGCCATCGCGAAAATGGCGGCGCGGCGCGGCGCCGAGGTGACGCTGGTGGCCGGACAGACTGCACTGGAAACGCAACGTTTTGTTGACACGGTATCTGTCAGGTCAGCAAAGGATATGTACGAGGCGGTGACAAGCCGTGCCGCAGAGCAGGACATTATCATCAAGGCGGCGGCTGTAGCTGATTACCGTCCGAAATATGTGAGCGATCACAAGATGAAGAAAAACGACGGCGATCTTGTGATCGAACTGGAACGCACGGACGACATCCTTGCAAGTCTCGGCGATAACAGACGCCCGGGGCAGTTCCTGTGCGGATTTGCCATGGAGACGGAAAATCTGCTGGAAAATTCCAGAAAAAAACTTAAGAAGAAGCATCTCGACATGATCGTCGCCAACAGTCTGAGAACAGAAGGAGCCGGATTCGGCGGCGACACAAACGTAGTGACTATGATCACGGAATCAGAGGAAATCTCACTCGGGAAAATGACAAAAGAGGAGACAGCCTTGCATATCCTTGATCAGATCATGAAAATGAGATAGCAGAGACCCAAATGTATTGTATCCCACAAGGGAATGATAACAAGGAGGCAATTATTATGAACAATTCAATAACTCAGAAACCCGCAGGAAGCAGATACAGCACGATGAGTCTGGTACAGGTGGCGATATTCGGTGCAATCATATGCATCATGGCCTTTACCCCCTTTCTGGGCTATATCCCGCTGCCGTTTACAAGAGCAACGATCATCCACATCCCTGTCATTATCGCTTCACTGCTGATGGGACCGAAAAAGGGCGGTGTACTTGGCTTTTTATTCGGTCTGACTAGTTTTATCAATAACACGATCAATCCTACGGCTACGTCGTTTGTATTCACCCCATTTTACACTGTAGGCGAGTTCAGCGGCGGCATAGGGAGTCTGATCATCTGTTTTATCCCGCGTATTCTGGTGGGAATCGTACCATATTTTGTATACAAATTGGTGCTCAGGCTTTCAAGCGAAAAGACGAGGAACCGGGGTGTGTCCAATATCGGGCTTATACTGGCAGGAATATCAGGAGCTCTCGTAAATACGCTGCTGGTTATGAACCTGATCTATGTATTTTACGGAGACGCCTATATAAAGGCAAGTGAAAAGGCGGTATCACTGGGATATATGGTCATCCTGTCCATAATCGGGATCAACGGCGTGCCGGAAGCCATCATCGCAGGCATCCTTACCCTGTGTATCGGGAAAGTACTTCTGAAGAAAAATGTAAGAGAAAGGCTGGGATTTTAGAGATGATCTTGGCAATTGATATCGGAAATACCAATATAGTGCTCGGCTGCATTGACGGAAAGAAATGTCTTTTCGTCGAGCGGCTCTCCACAGTACGTACCAAGACGGAACTGGAATATGCCATAGATATCAAAAATGTACTTGATATCTATCATATAAAAAAAGCGGATCTTGACGGAGGCATTATCTCTTCCGTGGTGCCGCAGATCACCACAGTGGCAAAGCTGGCTGTTGAAAAGATCCTGAAGAAAGAAGTGCTTGTTGTGGGCGCGGGTATCAAGACAGGGCTTAACATCCGCATCGATAACCCGGCTCAGCTCGGAAGCGATCTGGTGGTTGATTCCGTGGCGGCAATCGCCGAATATCCGGCGCCGCTTCTGATCTTTGATATGGGAACCGCCAATACAGTCTGCGTCATCGATAAAAATAAGAATTATATCGGCGGTATGATTTATCCGGGAATCGGCGTTTCGCTGGATTCCCTGACCGCCCACGCATCCCAGCTGGGCGGCATCAGCCTGGAAGCGCCGGAACATATCATAGGAAAGAATACGGTGGACTGCATGAAAAGCGGAACGATCTACAGTGCGGCTGCAGCCATCGACGGCATCATCGACAGACTGAAAGAAGAACTTGGCGATGACGCGACTGTGATTGCAACCGGCGGCCTGGCAAATAAGATCGTGCCATACTGCAGGAGAAAGATCATACTGGATGATAATCTGCTGCTGAAAGGGCTGGCGGTGATATATCGTAAGAATAGGAAGTGAAATTCGTGTTTGTTTCAGAGATTACGCCTTATACTGAACAGAAATGTTATATCGATAAGAGGACGCAAAAAAGAGGGAAATGCTCGTTCATTGGAACTCCCATTTCCTTTCGCTTAACATCCAGAACAAATGCTTTTCGGAACGCTCCTGCCTTGATGCATGGCTCACGCAGTTCTCTCTTTTTTGCTGGTTCATCTAATCATTATATTTTCTATCCGGTATTTATAATCATCTCTGAACAAATACTCGTAGAAACGGGAAGAGATCGGAGCAGAGTCGATAAAGTGCTCCTTTCTTCCCGTTTTTATGACTGTTTGTTTATAGAATATGCTGCTGGTAACCAGAAAATCTGACGCCTGATGCGCCAGCTGAGAGAAGCGGATACTGTATAAGCCATGCGCTAAGGCAGGAGCGTTCCGAATACACCTGGTTCTTCCTGTTAGAAAAAGCAAATGCAAGTTCCAATGGACGAGCATTTGCTTTTTCGTTACAGGGATTCCAGGGGATGAGGAGAAGCGGGCCGGCATGGCGTTACAGTATCCGCTTCTCTCAGTGTCCGCATTTGAGTTCAGACTTCTTTTCCGTATTCAGCAGAATAATCTATACAACAAACACGAATTTATTTCGTTAAGACCTCAACCCCGGTTTCTGTGACGAGCACCATATATTCGATCTGAGCCGACAGTCCGTCATCGATTGTGTACACGGTCCATCCGTTGTCTTCATCCACGAAAAAGTCCGGGCTTCCCTCGTTGATCATAGGCTCTATGGTGAACATCATGCCGGGTACAAGGAGCATCTCACTGCCTTTTGGCGTTACGTAGCTTACGAACGGGTCCTCATGGAACTCCAGTCCGATGCCGTGGCCTCCGATCTCTTCTACGACAGAGTAGCCGTTTGCTTTGGCGTGGGTATTGATGGCGTCGGCGATGTCGCCTAAGTACCCCCACGGTTTAGCTGCCGCCAGACCTAATTCCACACATTCTTCCGTGACGCGGACAAGACGTTCAGCACGTTCAGAGACTTTCCCCATCTTGAACATACGGGAGGCGTCAGAGAAGTATCCGTCTACAATGGTGGATACGTCCACATTGATGATGTCGCCTTCTTTCAGGATGATATCTTTATCAGGAATACCATGGCAGATCTCGTTATTGAGCGAAGTGCACACGCTCTTTGGGAATCCCTGATAATCCAAAGGTGCGGGGATTCCGCCGTGTTCCGTGGTAAAGCGATACACGATATCGTCGATTTCGGCGGTGCTCATGCCGATGCGGATGTGTTTAGCCACCTCGTCAAGCACAGCCGTATTAAGAGCGGCGCTTATTTTTATCTTTTCTATCTGAGCCGGTGTCTTGAGCAGTTTGCGGGTGGGAACAATCTCACCTTTTTCTGCGTGTAAAAGCATTTTTTCTTCGATAGGCATATGGCATTTTTTATACTTTTTGCCGCTGCCGCACCAGCATAGCTCGTTTCTTTCCATGAAATACATCTCCTCTTAAAAATATTTATCTGATCAGAACCGATGGATGAACAGACCGCTCCGAAGTTTTGGCTCAAACCATGTGGACTTGGGCGGCATGAGCATTCCTGCATCCGCAACGGACAGAAGTTCATCCATTGAAGTCGGATACATAGAGAACGCCATTCCATCGGCTTCATCGGCTGCCTGCTCCAGAGCTTCCAGTCCGCGGATCCCACCGATAAATCGGATACGGGGATCTGTCTTCGGATCGCTGATACCGAAAATCGGCGCCAGGATATATTCCTGAAGCACTGATACGTCCAGGCTGCTGACCGGATCGTCGGCATAGAGTTCCGGGGATGCAGTCAGCTGATACCATTCGCCTTGGAAATACAGTCCGAATTCTCCCTTGCATTTCGGACGATATGGTTCTGTTCCGGTTTTGTTGATCGTAAAACCACCTTTTATCTTATCAAGAAATGATTCAAATGTACACCCATTCCTGTCGATGATAACACGATTGTAGTCATAGATACGGAGTTCATCCGAGGGAAAGAGGACAGACAGAAAATAGTTATATTCTTCGTGGCCGGAATATCCCGGATCTGAGGCTCTTCTCATAAGTCCGACTCTCACGGCGGAAGCGGCCCGATGGTGACCGTCAGCAATATACAGATGTGGAATATCTGCAAAAAATTGAGAAATATTATCAATATCTTCCTGCGCATCAATCTTCCATACCTGGTGACGCACTCCGTCGTCACTGGTGAAATCGTACAGTACAGGTGAGGATTTTACTTTGTTTATGATCTGCTGCAGTGACCTGCAGGGCCGGTATGCGAGAAAAATCGGTCCGGTCTGTGCGCTGCAGGCATCCACGTGATGTACGCGGTCTTCTTCTTTGGCGGCCAGTGTGTTCTCGTGCTTCAGGATCACTCCGTTTATATAGTCGTCGATGGAAGCGCATCCTACAAGGCCTGTCTGTGTCCTGCCGTTCATGGTGAGCGCATATATATAGTAACAGTCGGTGTTATCCTGAATAAATGATCCGTCTGCGATCATGGAATCTAGGGTACGGCGCGCTGTCTCATAGACTTCGGGTGAGTAGAGATCGGTTCCTTCGGGCAGGAGTGTCTCGGCTCTGTCTATCTTCAGAAAGGACATAGGATTGGTCTGAACAATCTTTCTGGCCTCATCGCTGCTGTATACATCGTAGGGAAGCGCCGCGATGGAGGACGCCAGATCAGCGGATGGACGTATTCCCCGGAAAGGTCGGATGGTACTCATAAACAGTCTCCTTTTTATATGGATTTCTTTGGTTTTACAGTATATTTTATGTGCGGTCTGCTGCAAATGATAGTGAATGAAACATACAGTATCCGGACGCACCATGGATATTCTAACACATATAGAGGGTTTTTACTATCGCGTGATTCGACAAAAACCTTGATTTTTACTTGCCCGTAAATAAAAATTATAGTAGTATTAATATCCGAAGGAGAGATAATCATATGTGGTATTGGATCGTTATGTTTATACTCATTGCCGGCAGTATCGGCATGCTGGGAGTATCGTTTAGCAGTATAAAGAAAAATAAAGCCATTGCGGCCGCCGCATCAAGAAAGGGACGCCGCCGTCGCAGAGATGAAGATATTGAAGGCGAGGAAGAGTACGATGAGCCTTCGAGGAGGAGAAGGCGACAGGAGGCAGAGACCGAAGAAGAGCAGGAAAGACGTCCGCGAAAGAAGAAACGTCAGTGGAAGGTCATTCTGGAAGATATAGACAGCTGGGATAAATATAGTTTTACGTTTTATGATTCCGTGGGAATCGGAAGAGGAAAAGACGGAAGCATGTTTGAAAAATATCTTCCGATTCTGGGAGACGGCAGAGTGTCAAAGATACATTGTGTAATCCTCCACAGAAACGATAAGCTTTATCTCAAAGACGAGGATTCCAGAAACGGTACGTTCCTCAACGGAGAACGGATCGACCGGCCGGTGGTGATACAGAGAGACGACATTATCGGTATCGGTGAGACGAGGCTGGAAGTACAGCGTATACTCAGGGAAAGTGAATAATGTAAAAAGGTGTGAAAGGCAGTTCCGGTGTATATCGGTACTGTCTTTCTTAATTTTGATCGGACAGTGTATTCACCGCAGTCAGGCTGATTTCATATACTGTACATATATAATGTCTTCCGGGAGTGAATGATTCATGGACGCAAAAATTCCTTATTATATGGCATATCCGATGCCATTTTCTTATGATGATGAGAGAACAGAGAGGATGGATTTTGAATATCTGAAGAGTATGTATCCGGATACTGCAAAGCGGCTCCTGCCTTATGTGGAGGAAGAATGTGACCGTATGGAATATGAGAACAGCATGGTTTACGACCAGTACCCTGATAAACTGCAGCTCAGGCTGATGTGCAGGAGAGTGTATGATAATGTGATAAAACATGAGAGGATGTTTGCTGAAGAAGGTGAGCAGGAAGAAGTGACCGAGACGGCGGGCAGACCGGCATCACGCGGCTCAGGTTCCTTGTCACTGCGGGATTTTATCGAAGTAATGCTCTACCAGGAACTCTACAAACGCAGGAGCGATAACAGGAGAAGACACAGGAGATTTTACTAATAGAAGGATTCGTGGTATAATGATCGCGCAAAACAAAGCGCGATCCGAAGCGACTATATCGCTTTGCTCTGCGAGAATGAGAAACAATGTGAAGATGCAGATTGAAGAGAGAATACAGCATGAAGAAAAATTTGATTTTTATCGGAATGCCGGCGGTTGGGAAGAGTACTGTCGGCATCGTAGTGGCAAAACGCCTCGGGATGAGATTTATTGATACAGATCTTCTGATCCAGGAGCAGGAAGGAAAACTGCTCCGGGAGATCATAGCGGAAAAGGGTGAGGAAGGTTTCCTTGAGATCGAAAATCAGGTGAATGCTTCGGTGAAAGCCAGTAATTCAGTTATATCCCCGGGGGGCAGTGTGATCTACTGCCAAGAAGCCATGAAACATTATAAAAAGATTGGTACAATTGTATATTTAAAGGCGTCTTATCAGACAATAAAGAGACGCATAAAAAATCCGAAGAAACGTGGTGTAGTGCTGAAAGAAGGTCAGTCATTGCGGGATCTCTATTATGAGAGAGTGCCGTATTTTGAAAAATATGCAGATATTACGATCTGCGAGGACGGATGCCGCATAGAGGACACTATAAAAAATGTATTAAATGCAGTGAAAAAATATAGAAAAACGGCGCAAAAGAGGACGGAAAAGAGAACCGAATTCCGGAAAAAACTTGACAATACACCAAAGAGCAAACTAAAATAAGAGGTCGAGCCGGGGAACTGGCAAAGAGCCTCGGTGAAAAAGCGATTTGAAAATAGTAGTTTATATGATATAATGAATTCGTGGGTGCAGGTTACTGCAATTCCCTTGCACAGACGTTAAGCGGGAGACTTTGAAATACAGAGGGGAAATACGAATAAGAATAAGATTGGGGTCGAGGTGCAAAATGGAACAATATATAATTAAAGGCGGTAATCCGCTTGTGGGAGAAGTGGAAATCGGAGGCGCCAAGAATGCAGCGCTGGCTATACTGGCAGCAGCGATCATGACGGATGAAACGGTCCTGATCGAGAATTTGCCGGATGTTAATGACGTTAACGTGATGCTGGAGGCAATCAGTGAGATTGGCGCGACCGTGCAGCGGCTTGACAGACATACAGTCAAGATTAACGGCGCAACAATAGGAAATTTCAATATTGAATACGACTATATCAAGAAGATAAGAGCGTCATATTATCTGCTGGGAGCACTTCTCGGTAAATATAGACGAGCAGAGGTGGCTCTTCCGGGAGGCTGCAACATTGGAAGCAGACCGATCGACCAGCATCTGAAAGGGTTCCGTGCCCTTGGCGCTGACGTTGATATCGAGCATGGTAAGATCGTAGCTGAAGCGGATCATTTAAGAGGAACGCATCTCTATTTTGACGTTGTGACCGTAGGAGCAACGATCAATGTAATGATGGCGGCTGCTATGTCAGAAGGTCTTACGATTATGGAGAACGTGGCGAAAGAACCACACGTGGTCGATGTAGCGAACTTCCTGAACAGTATGGGCGCGAATATCAGAGGAGCCGGAACTGATGTGATTAAGATCAGAGGAGTGCGTTCCCTGCACAAGACTGAGTATTCTATCATACCGGATCAGATCGAGGCTGGAACATTTATGTTTGCCGCAGCAGCGACAAAGGGTGATGTGACAGTGCTCAATGTTATACCGAAACATCTGGATGCCACAATCTCTAAACTGATCGATATTGGCTGTGAAGTGGAAGAGTTTGACGATGCAGTCCGTGTAGTGTCAAAAGGTCGTCTTAGAAGCACGCAGGTGAAGACTCTTCCGTATCCCGGATATCCGACGGATATGCAGCCCCAGATCGGTGTGACTCTGGCGCTGGCAAGAGGTACAAGTACGATTACGGAGAGTATCTTTGAGAATCGTTTTAAATACCTTGGAGAACTTGCACGTATGGGAGCCCAGGTCAAGGTGGAAGGAAATTCTGCTACAATCGAGGGGATCGAGAGGTTCTCAGGAGCAAGAGTGAGCGCGCCCGATCTGAGAGCCGGTGCCGCACTCTGTATTGCAGGTCTTGCGGCTGACGGCATCACAATCGTGGATGATATTGTATATATCCAGAGAGGATATGAACGTTTTGAGGAGAAGCTTAGAAGTCTGGGCGGTATGATCGAGAAAGTGACGAATGAAAAAGAGATTCAGAAGTTCAAGCTGAAAGTTGGATAAAGGAGTATAATAGTTAATGCATGTTTCGAGACAGAAACAGGGGTTGACATTTTATCTTCTTCGGTGTAGAGTACCTAGTGGTTAGCAAATAATATTTATATATGAAAACTTTCTCTTATTCAGAGCAGTGGAGATACAAAGGATCTGTGAAGCTGCGGCAACCCCTTACATGGAAGGTGCCAACCTGAGCGAGTGATCGAACAATAAGAGGATTGTAGCGATAGATATCGGCAGTCCGCTTTGCGGACTGCTTTCTTTTTCCGTCAGGCAGGAATTGCCTGCACCGGACGATCCAAAGGAGAAAGTTGAGCCGGTTTTCGGCGTACAGAGAAAGGAGTTTTGTAAATGGAGAAGTTATTGTTTACATCAGAATCAGTTACAGAAGGACATCCGGATAAAATGTGCGATCAGATTTCCGATGCAATTCTTGACGCGCTTATGGAACAGGATCCGATGAGCCGTGTGGCATGCGAGACATGCTGTACGACAGGTGTAGTTATGGTTATGGGCGAGATTACGACCAAGGCGTATGTAGATATCCCGAAGATCGTGAGAGAAACCGTCCGTGAGATTGGATATACGAGAGGAAAATACGGGTTCGACGCGGATACATGCGGCGTCATCACAACGATTGACGAACAGTCAGCGGACATTGCGCTGGGCGTGGACAAAGCGCTGGAGGCAAAGGAACATACGATGTCAGAGGACGATATCGAAGCCATCGGAGCGGGTGATCAGGGAATGATGTTTGGATATGCATCTGATGAGACGGAAGAATATATGCCCTACCCGATCGCAATGGCGCACAAGCTGGCGCGGCGGCTTACAGAAGTAAGGAAAAACGGAACGCTGCCTTATCTGCGCCCGGACGGAAAGACACAGGTGACTGTAGAGTATGATGAGAACCGTATCCCGAAAAGACTGGACGCTGTTGTCCTTTCTACACAGCATGACCCGGATGTGACGCAGGAACAGATTCATGCGGATATTAAGAAATATGTATTTGACGAAATCATCCCGGCGGATATGGTAGATGATCAGACAAAATTCTTTATCAATCCGACAGGAAGATTTGTTATCGGCGGACCGCACGGTGACAGCGGCCTTACAGGGCGTAAAATCATCGTTGATACATACGGCGGTATGGCGCGTCACGGCGGCGGGGCATTTTCCGGAAAAGACTGTACGAAAGTGGATCGCTCTGCAGCATATGCGGCGCGCTATGCGGCAAAAAATATCGTGGCGGCAGGGCTGGCAAAGCGTTGTGAGATTCAGCTTTCCTACGCTATCGGAGTGGCACAGCCGACATCAATTTCCGTAGATACATTTGGAACAGGAAAAGTATCTGATGATAAACTGGTAGAGATTATCCGTGAGAATTTTGATCTTCGTCCGGCAGGAATCATCAGGATGCTGGATCTGCGCAGGCCGATCTATAAGCAGACGGCGGCATACGGGCATTTCGGACGCACGGATCTGGACCTGCCCTGGGAGAAACTTGATAAAGTCGATGACCTTGCTAAATATTTATAAAGGGAGCTCCTGATGAAACTCAGAACAAAACTGATCATTGTATTTATGGCGGTTATGATTCTGCCTACAATCTTTATGACGGTGGCGACGCATACTTTCGGAACAGAGGGAGAGGCCAGTGAGATACTCCAGCTATATATGATGCTTGTGTTTTTCACTACAGCGCTTCTGATCTACTGGATCTATCGGTCGGTATCAGTTCCGCTGGCGAAACTTCAGAAAGCTGCCCGGAACATCAAGGAAGGGAATCTGGATTTCGAAGTAAAGCAGGAATCAGATGATGAGATTGGGCAGCTCTGTCAGGATTTTGAGGAGATGCGGCTCCGTCTGAAAGCAAATGCAGAAGAGAAGGTGCAGTTCGACCGGGAAAATAAAGAGCTTATCAGCAATATCTCTCATGATCTTAAGACTCCTATCACTGCGATTAAAGGCTATGTGGAAGGAATCATGGATGGAGTGGCGGATACACCGGAAAAGATGGACAGATATATCAAGACCATATATAATAAAGCTAATGAGATGGATCTTCTTATTAACGAGCTGACACTTTATTCCAAGATCGATACCAACAGGATCCCTTATAACTTCGCGACAATCTCTGCGAAAGATTATTTTGAAGACTGTGCGGAAGATCTTCATATGGAGCTGGAGTCGAAAGGAGTAGCATTTACTTATCGCAATGCAATGGAAGAAGACTGCAAAGTGATCGTAGATCCGGAGCAGCTCAGGAGAGTCATCAATAATATCGTTTCCAATTCCCTGAAATATATGGATAAGCCGAAGGGAAGGATTACGATGGAACTAAAGGATGTGGGAGATTTTGTCCAGGTTGAACTGGGCGACAATGGAAAAGGAATCGCTGCGAACGATCT
>ERZ1643246.3096-NODE-3096-length-14790-cov-11.690397_pt1 | contig 14790 bp, 13 predicted proteins | sample MGYA00579265_ERZ1643246 | MGnify/ENA primary metagenome ERZ1643246 (study PRJEB29033, sample SAMEA4952261) | chicken gut metagenome | biome: Broiler Chicken; feature: Gastrointestinal Tract; material: Caecum | place: Ireland | collected 2018 | study: Broiler... | reverse complement strand
ATAGTAAGTTCCATAACATCTCTATTATAATTGCCGCGCGCATAAAATGCAAGCGATTTATTGTGGGAGAAATAGGGTATGCCGCCCCGCCGCATAACAGAATGCGGCGGGGCGGCATGCCATAAAGCAATGAAAAGTTATTCTTCGTCGGGCGGAAGTCTTTGACGGGAGAACAACCATGAAATGCGGGCACTTTGAGGCGTTACTCCTCGTCGGGCGGGAGAAATCCTCCGACGCTGCGGAAGGAGTCAAGTTTCTTGCCGATGGTGCCCGTACGCTTTTCGGCGCTTTCCACGGTGTCCTGCGCTTCCTGCAATTTTTTGCGCGTCTTTTCGAGGAGTTCTGCGAACTTTGCAAAGTCTGCGCGGAAGGAGTCGAGCATGATGCGCAGCTCTCCCGAGCGTTTCTCGATAGCCGCTGTGCGGAAACCTGTCTGGAGCGTAGAGAGAAGCGCGCCGAGATTGGTGGGGCCGACGGCAAGGATGCGGCGCGTGCGCAGCCAGTCCATGAGTCCGTCCGTGCGGACGACTTCGGCATAGAGTCCTTCGCTGGGCAGGTACATGACGGCAAAGTCGGTGGTGACGGGGGGAAGGATGTATTTTTTTGCGATGGAATCGGCTTGCAGTTTGACAGCGCGTTCGAGGTTCCTGCGTGCGCGCTCCTCGTTTTCCTTGTCGCCCCGTTCGGAGGCAGAGACAAGCCGTTCAAACTCCTCCACGGGGAATTTGCTGTCCACAGGCAGGTACATTTCGCCGTCTTTTGCGGGCAGGACGATGGCAAAATCAACGAGGGAATTGTCAAGCGGATTGAGTTTGACGCTGCGGCGGTACTGCTCGGGGGCAAGCATCTGTTCGAGAAGAGCGTCGAGCTGTGCTTCGCCCCAGGTGCCGCGAAGCTTGACGTTGGTAAACACGCGGCGGATGTCCGCGACGGAGGAGGAGAGCCCCTTCATTTCGCCCACGCTCTCGTACATCTTTTCGAGGCGTTCTGTGATGCGCGCGAAGGAATCGGAGAGCTTTCCGTCGATGGACGTGGTGAGTTTTTCGTCCACCGTCCTGCGGATGCGCTCTAAATTCTGCGCGTTGACGTCCACGACGTATTTGATGTCGTCGGTCAGCCTGTTCTGAATGTTGACGAGCCGACCCTCCGTCGAGCGCTCGACACGCTCCAGCGTGCGGGCGTTGTAGTCGGCAAGTTTTCCGACGGCGTCCAGTTTGCCCTCGAGCTCTTTGATCTTTTCAAGCGTTGCGCCGTCGCCCTGTTTTTTCTTTTTCAGAAGCAGGGCGATGAGCAATATGAGACAGATTGCACTTAAAATGACGCAAACGGTGATGAGAATATCAGTCATAATGTCTCCTTTTTCTCTTTTGTGATGCGGTTAAGGTGCTTTAGAAGATGTTCGCGCGTGTTGCGGGCGCCGTCCTGCGTGCAATAGGAGAGCAGCTCTTCGAGCGTCTTTCCGATGCGCTCTCCGCGGATGCCGCGCGCGGTGAGATCGTTCCCCGTCACGGCGAGTTCCCTGATGGAAAAGGGTACGCCTTCCGACTCCATCTGCGTGAGAATATTCTGCCATTTGACGACGCCGGGAGCGGGGGAGACGTCGTCCTTACAGGCGGAAAAGTCTGCCTGACGCAGGGCGAACAGATCGGGAAGAATGTCATGAACGCGTACGATCTCCCGCCGTACTTTTCCCTCTTTCATGCGCAGATCGAAGTCGCGCATGTGCAGAAGGACAAGCAAAGAGACCCGTTCCGTGAGTTTTTTGGGCGCTTTCAGTCTGCTGAGAATGTCGGCGGCAATGCGCGCGCCCTCCTCGGGGTGCGCGTGAAAGTTCCCGTCCCGCAAATAGCAGAAGGGCTTTCCGACGTCGTGCAAAAGTGCCGCCCAGCGAATGGATGCGGGTGCATAATATACACATCGGAAAGAGTGTTCGAGCACGTCGTAGTTATGGAAATCTGCGCGCTGCGGCATGCCGTCACCCAAGGCGAGCTCGGGCATGATCTGAGCGAGTACGCCCGTGTCGCGCAGGATGTGCAGCCCGCGCCACGGACCCCATGCCCCGCCCGCTTTTTTGTCGGACAAGAGAAGCTGATCGAGCTCGGAGAAAATGCGCTCGGGCGCGATGTCGCAGATGAGCGAGCAGTTCTCTTTTGCTCCTGCAAGGCATTCTTCGTCGGGGGCAAAACCTGTCTGTGCCGCGAGGCGCGCAAGCCTGACAAGCCTTAGCCCATCCTCGCCGAAAACCTTTTTGGCTGGCGCGACGGTGCGCAGCTTTTTCTCACGGATGTCCTCCATGCCGCCGAGCGGGTCACAGAACTTGTCGGCGGCGATGTCATAATAGACGGCATTGGCACAAAAATCCCGCCTGCGTGCGTCGCGTCCGATGTCATCGGTGAATTCGATCTCGGCGGGCGTGTGCAGTCCGCGCACATATTTGTCCGAACGGAAGCGCGTGAACTCATAACCTGTGCCGTCCCTGTCCGTCAGCTTGACGGTGCCCGTGTTGCGGTAGACGGCATTTACATGAAATCCGCATTGTTCTGCCGCCGTCTCCACCTCTGTCTCGGAGGCGGGGGAGCAGATGTCCCAGTCGGTGAGTGTTGCGGAATACCCCGCCAGAAAGTCTCTTACGCTCCCGCCGACGACGTAGAGCGGACGGGAAAGCGCTGAAGCAAGTTCTTTCAAGGGGGGCGGAATGAGTGTGTTCAATGTGCGGCTCCGATAAAAAATTTCTGAAAAGAGTATAACAGATTTGCAAAAAAATTGCAATCATCAAAGAAATATTGTATAATGCAGGCGGAAGGATTTTACGGGAGAGGGGTGAGATCGTGTTTAACATCATTGTCAACTGTCACGCACGCCGCGTGAAAAAACTCATCGCCGCCATGGAAGCGCGCCTTCGTGCGCACGGGGCGCAGTATCGGTTCTTCTACACACAGCGCGAGGGGGATGCGGGAAAGTACGCGTACAGCCTCTCTGCGGCAGGCGGGACGGAGTTTATCGTGGTCGGCGGGGACGGCACCCTCAATGAGGTAGTCAGCGGCCTTTCCGATCCGTCCGTATGCACGGTGGGACTTGTTCCTGCGGGGACCGGCAATGATTTTGCCGCATCCATGAACATTCCGCACGGCATCCGCGCCCTTGATCTTATTCTCGATGGTACTCCTCAGCCTGTGGATTACATCGAATGCGGCACACGCAGAAGCATCAACATTGTCGGGACGGGAATCGATGTGGAGATTCTCCGCCGCTGTGCAAGAATGCGCGTCGGCACCAATAAGGGAAAGTATTTCCGCAGTCTTGTCGCGGCGTTGTTCCATTACAGGGGCACAAAACTTACCGTTACGGTGGGCGGGGAGACAAAGGAATATTTTGCGCTCATCGCGGCAGTGTGCAACGGAAAGCAGTTTGGAGGCGGGATTCCGATCTGTCCCGTTGCCGATGCGGCAGACGGACAGCTTGAGCTCGTGATCGTGGACAGTCCCAAGCGCAGAAAAATTGTGTTCGAGCTTATCCGGCTCATGCGCGGAAAGCTTTTGGAGAGACCGATCACGCATCACATTTCCTGTTCGGAGGCGATGATCACGTCGCCCGACGGAAATATATTTGTGCAATATGACGGCGAGATCGAGGAGGCGGAAGCATTGAATGCGCACCTCGTCGCCGGAAAACTCAGAATGTACCGAGGCTGATATGAACCTTTACAGGGAAGTGCTCGATCATATTCCCACGGCGGCGATCGTCGTGGATAATCAAATGAGGGTGCGGTATACCAACCGCGCCTTTCGCGAGTGCTTTCATGCGGCAAAGTCGAAGGGAACGCTCAAGGAGACGACGGGCTGTATTTCGGAAGAAGTGTGCGGCGACGGGGTTCGCTGTGCATATTGCCCCATGCGTTCGCTCTTCTCGGATGCGATGAAGAACGACGGGCGAGCGTTCCGTAAACTCATCGTTCGCGGCGGGGAGGGGAATCTTTCCTTCCGTATCCGCGTCACGCCGCTCGGAAAGTTTTATCTCGGCGTAGTGGACGACGCCTACGAATCGGAGATCGCGCGGGAGATGTATTCCGCGCAGGATATTCAGCAGCGCCTTCTTCCGCCCGCGAGGAGCGGTGCGGGAACGCACTATTCTTTCATGTATATTCCCTGCCGTGAGATCGGAGGGGATCTCCCCGACGTCTATGAGGCAAGCGGCGAAACGATGGGCTTTCTTGCGGACGTCTCGGGAAAGGGAATTTCGGCGGGCATGCTCTCCGCGTTTGTCAAGGCGGGCTGGGACAGGAGCGAAGTCTCTCCCGCAAAGGCTTTGCGGGGACTTAACGCCAAATTTCAGGAACTCAACCTGGACGAACGTTCCTATGTCACTGCAATGGCGGTGCGCATCGAGCGTGCGCGTCAGGAGATCGTGTACAGCGTGGCGGGGCACAACGCGCCCATGCTGCTTAAAAGCGCACTCGGCATTGACGAGATCGTCATGAACTCGCCGCCTATCTCCAACTGGATTCCCGATTTTGCCTATTCCGATCGGGCGATCGGTTTTTCCAAGGGCGACATTCTCGTGCTTCTCACCGACGGCGTCACGGAGAGCCGCAATGCGGCAGGCGAGCAGTTCGGAATCGAACGCGTTGAGGAAGTCCTGCGCCGCTCTGAAAACGCCGAGCGCTTCATCGAGCGTCTCAAAGCTGTTCTCAAGGAGTTTTGCGGCACGTTCGACGACGATATCACGGCGATCGCTTTTGATCTGTAATGTACCAAAATACCGCACACGTGTGCGGTATTTTTCGTCCATAATGAATATTTTTCATAAAATTTTCCATGGACCTTGACTTTTCTTTGCAAGTTGGATATAATAATAACAGAAATCTTTGATAAGGAGATAGAAACATGGCAAAGAGTAGGGGCGACTATTTCGGTCTCGGACGGCTGATCAGCATCATTCTTGCGATCATCCCCATTACGTCTTGGATCCTCGGCTTTATTACGCGTTTTTCCGAAGGGAAGATCCTTGCGGGTATCCTGCGTATCATTCTCGGATGGAACATCATCTGGATTCTTGATATCATCCTGATGATCCTCAGCGGAAGGATTTTGCGTATCATTCCTCTGTAGAAAAAAACGATAAAAAGCCTGCGGCAGCCGCCGCAGGCTTTTTTTGCAGTTTTGTGGGGGGAAATGCGTTTTATTTGCCGCTTTGTCGGGCGGACGTGTTTTTGTTGCATTGCAAGAAGTGCCTTATGAATATCGGGAATATCGGGCGGAAGCGGAAGAGTTCTTACGAAAGTTTCCAAAGTCCAAAATAGTTTCCAAAGTCCAAAATTCGGCAAATGAGTCCGCAACATAAAAAGCCCGTGCGGGCAGGAAATTCCGCGCGCGGACGGGCAAAACGGCTGAAATATTTTGTGATCAGAACAGATGTGCGGACTCTGTAATCAGGACGGATGCGTTGTCCCTGCGGTCAGTACAGATGTACGAACTCTGCCATCAGGACAGGCGTTCGGTGCGATAGGGGATGCCCGTTTCGACGTCCTTCCATGTGAGCGTGCCGTCTTCAAGGACGAGGTAAGAGTGAGGGGAATTTTCCTTGGGAATGGAGACCGAGCCGCAGTTGACGTAGGTATAGACGCCGCGGCGTTCAAAGGCCGGGACGTGGAAGTGTCCGTTGACGAGCACATCTCCCTCTTTGAGAACGGCGTATTCGTTGTGGCCGTGGGTAAGGACGAGCGTATGTGCCCCGACGGGGAGAATGGCGAAGGCGGCGACGATGGGGAATTCAAGGACCATCGTATCGACGTCGGAATCGCAGTTGCCGCGCACGCAGAGGATGTCCGATTTCATGGAGTTGAGGATAGCGGCAGTTTCGAGCGTGGAGTATTCCTTGGGGAGGGCGTTGCGGGCGCCGTGGTAGAGAAGGTCGCCAAGCAAGAGGAGCTTTTGCGCTTTTTCCTCTTCGTAGCGTTTTTTCAGAAGGCGGCAATAGTAAGCCGAGCCGTGGATATCCGAAGCAATGACGTATTTCATACAGTTTCCTCGAGTTCGCGGATGATTTCTTTGAGTTTTGTGAGAACGCCGCCCTCGGTATTGGGCGGAATGACACGTCCGACAAGCTTTTTCAGGGGCGGGTATGCGTTTTGCGGGACGTACGCGTTTCCGCATTCGCACAGCATTTCAAAGTCGTTCATGTGGTCTCCGAAAGCGACACATTCCTCTTTTTCGAGGGAGAACGCCTTGCGCAGAAAGCGGATTGCCTCGCCTTTGTTGGAATCGGGGGCGGAGACGTCGCACCAGTCGTATCCCGAGAGGATGGTCCTGAGATTGGGTAGCCGCTGGGGAAGCACCTTGATGCAATTTTCTGCCGCGGCGATCTCGTCGTAGACGGCGATCTTGCAGATGTCCTCTTTTCCGATGATGTCGTCAAGATCCTCCACTTTTTTGCAGTTGGTGTAGGAGAGCATGGCGTACTTGAAAAAGGGCATTTCGTTGTTTTCGATGTAGGCAAAGTCCGTGCCGCACAGCATGGGATAGAGATGCGGAAGGGCGCGGATCTCATGAATGGCATTGCGGGCATCCCTGTCTCGGATGGGGGTCAGGTGCAGCGTCTTGGAACGGTACTTGACCAGCGCACCGTTTTCGCAGATAAACACGACATCGTTTTCGACGGGCGCGAACAGTTTTTTGAGATTGGCATACTGTCGTCCGCTCGCGGGGGCGAACAGCACGCCGAGCGATTTCAGTTTTCTGATGAGCGGGAAAATTTCTTCGGGCAGTCTTTTCTCGCCGTCCAGAAGCGTCCCGTCCAGATCGCTCGCAATAAATTTTACCATAGGTGCGTCCTTGTTGTCCGAAGGCCTCCGTGAGCGGTCCTTTCGGACATGGTGCGGGCGTTTTCCGTCCGAGAGGCAGCGCTCAGACGAGCGTGACCGTGTTGATGACTTTCAGGTTGCGCGCAGCCCCTGCGGGATGATCTTTGAGAATGGTCTTGATGCTGTCCGCTTTGTCGGTGCGCAGTTCAAAGGCGGAAAAGTCCACTGCGCCGCTCACGATGAGGTTGATCGCCGCTTCCAGGTTGTCCGAGCGATGGGTGACGCAGAACACGGAGAGCTGTTTGCGGAAGGGCAGGGCAAAATCGACGCACAGCTGTTCACCGAACCCGCACAGAACCACGTTGGCGTGCTGTGCGCAGACCGAGAAGGGAATGGAGGGATCGTTGCGGCGGGTGGATGCAAGATACACCGCTCCGCTCACCAGTCTCCCGCCCGTCACGTTTGCGACGTTGTCGAGAAGATTTTCGTCTGCCGTCATCGTGTAATAGATGCCGCACGTTCTTGCAAATTCCAGGCGTTCGGGATCGACATCGATGAGGATGGGCGCCGCCTGCTGATAGATGAGCAGTTGGCAAAGAAGAAGTCCGAGAAGGTTTGCGCCGACCACTGCGACGTGCTGTCCCTTTCTGACGCCCAGTTTATCCGCCGCCGCCTTGGCGAGGGCGACGTGATGCAGAAGAAGCGCCTTTCCGTCGCTGACCGAATCGGGCAGCGGGGTCACGTCCTCGGGGGAAAGATTGACCAGATCGCGCAGGAATCCGTCCGCTGTGCGTCCGCACAGCAGGAAGTCGTCCTCGGAAAAGTTCTTTGGCTTGGTGCCCGTATCGGGCGCGTTCACGACGGAATGCAGCAATACGCGCGTCCCCTTGGGAAGGTAGCTCACGCCGCCCTCCTCAGCGACCATCCCGACGGCATAGCGTCCCGGGATGAGGGGGTAATCTGCCTTGATCGCGCCGCTGTAGAGTGCGGCGTCCGTGCCGTTGAAAAAGAGTTTGGTGACGCGTACGCGCACCTTGCCTTCTTCGCGGGCGGGGTTTTCCGTCTGCTCGAGTTCAAGTTTTCCGGGAGCGGTGAGCTTCCATACGTTCATATGTCGTTACCTCTTTTTCCTGCAAAAAAGCGCAGGGAATCGGGGAGGCATACGCTCCCCCGACACCCGTATTATAGCGCACATGGCGATAATTTGCAAGTGTTTATGTCGTAATTCCCGCATTCGCAGCATGCGTGGGGAAGTGCTTGTGCCGCCTTGTGTGCTTTTTTTCGCAATGACTTCAAAATCAGTTGACGAGCGCAGGCAAAACGGGTATAATAGCACTTGTATTTTGCAATTATAAGCGAGGTGAACGACAATGAAGCCTGACATTCATCCCAAATATCACGAGGTGACGGTCGTCTGCGCATGCGGCGAGACGTTCAAGACCGGCACCACGAAGGACGTTGACGTGTTGAAGGTGGATATCTGCAGCAAGTGCCATCCTTTCTTCACAGGCCGTCAGAAGCTCGTCGATACCGGCGGACGTGTCGATAAGTTCAAGAAAAGATACGGTATCTGAGCCGAGGTATCGGCAGCCGGAACAGCTCCGCCTATGGGGAGCTGTTTTCACTATGTTGATCCCGAAGGATCTGCAAGCGCGCGATAAAAGCGCGCATTTTGCATATTGACGCGCGAGCGCGCGAGCGATGCGTGAAGCGCGCGGAACGCGAGCGGCGCGTGGAAATGGAGCGGACGACGGTATGAGAAAGAAAAAACAGCGCACCTACATCGGCGGTCAGGCCGTCATTCAGGGCGTCATGATGCGTTCGAAGAGCGGCATGGCGACCTGTGTGCGCGATGACAACGGTGTCATGCAGCTGGAAGCAAAGCGCATTACGCCTCCCGAAAAGCAGAAAAAATGGAAGCGCTTCCCCTTCATCCGAGGGGTGGTGAATTTTGTCTCGTCCCTTGTTCTGGGGATGAAGGCTCTCATGCGCAGTTCGGAAGTCGCCATCACGGAGGAGGAAGAGCAGCCTTCCAAACTCTCCAAGTGGATCGCAGATCACTGGAAGATCTCCGTCGGGGAAATTCTTTCGGTCGTCTCCACCGTGCTGGGCGTTGCGATTGCCGTCGTGCTCTTTATGTTCCTGCCCAACTACTTCACCGCGCTCATCTACGAGGCGGCGCCCGCGATCGGCGGATCGGGCAGTATCTGGTACAATCTCATCGAGGGCGGGTTCCGCTTCGCCGTATTTTTGCTGTATATCCTGTTTACGCTCCTGTTTGCGCCCCTGCGGGAGACGTACCGCTATCACGGGGCGGAACACAAGACCATCAACTGTTACGAGTATGGCGACGAGCTCACCGTTGAGAACGTGAAAAAGGCTTCCCGTCTGCACGATCGGTGCGGCACAACCTTTCTCTTTTTGGTTCTCATCATCTCCATCTTTGTGTTTGCGCTGGCGAACTGGGCGCTTTCTTTGACGGGAATGACCGGGATCAGGTGGGCAGATTTTCTCATCTCCTTCCTTGTAAAGATCGCGCTTTTACCCGTTGTTGCGGCGATCTCTTATGAGATTTTGCGCCTTCTTTCCAAGACGGATTCCGTAGTTGTTCTTCCGCTCAAGGCACCGGGGTATCTTCTGCAGATGCTCACAACCAAGGAACCCGATGACAAAATGATCGAATGCGCCATCTGCGCGTTTGAAAAGGCAAAGGACATGGACGACGATCCCGAATCCCCCGAAAAGACGTTTATCACGGAGGCAAAACTCTCGGCGCTTCTTGCGATGATGAAGAAGAGCTTTGCCGAGAAGGACATCGATGCTTCGGATGCGGAGTGGATTGCAAGTATCGGCTTAAATATTCCCCGCAGCGCACTCTCCGAGGAGCGCGTCGTGTCGCGCAAGGAGTGCGCCGCAATTCTGAAAGTCTTTGAGGAGCGCCTGACGGGCAGACCGCTCTGGTATATCTACGGCGATACCGAGTTCTACGGCTATCCCTTCAAGGTGGACGAGCGCGTGCTCATTCCCCGTCCCGAGACGGAGATCCTCGTGCGGCAGGCAGTCGCCTCGCTCAAGGACGGCGACAGCATGCTCGATCTTTGCACGGGCTGCGGCGCCATTGCGGTGGCGGTCGCATGCGAGGCGGCAAAGGATAAAAACGTCACCGTGACGGCGACGGATATCTCCGAAGATGCGCTTGACGTTGCGCGCGAAAACGCCCGTCTCAACAAGGCGAACGTGCAGTTCGTCAAGGCGGATCTGTTTGGCGGCGTGCGCGGAAGATACAACCTGATCACAGCCAATCCTCCCTATGTGCGCAGTGCGGAGATCGCAACGCTTTCCAGGGATGTGCGCGACTTCGAGCCGCATCTTGCACTCGACGGCGGCGTGGACGGACTGGATTACTATCGCCGCATCGCGGAGAAGATCAATCGGTATATTGTCCGCGGGGGGATGTGTATCCTCGAATGCGGCGAAGGTCAGGCGCAGGAGATTATCCGTATTTTCCGTACGGTCGCGCGCTGTGACTTTGCCATGGTCGTGAGAGACTTAGCGGGCGTCGAGCGCATCGTGAAGATCGGGTTCTGATATGTTTTCCAGATTAGACGCCATTGCGGCACGCTACGAGCAGCTCGGCGAGCTTTTGTCCAGTCCCGAGACGCTCTCCGACATGGAGAACTGGCGCGCGCTCTCGCGGGAGCGGGCGGAGCTGGAACCCATTGCCGAAGCATACAGTGCCTACAAAAAGAAGAAAGCCGAGCGCGACGAAGCGCTTGCCGAGGCGGAAAAGGAGACGGGCGAGATGCGCGAACTGCTCCTTGACGAGGCGCTCACCTGCAAGGGAGCGCTTGCCGAGATGGAGAAGACGCTCAAAGTCCTGCTTCTTCCCAAGGACAAAAACGACGAGCGCGGCTGTACGCTCGAGATCCGCGCAGGCGCGGGGGGAGAGGAAGCGGCGCTCTTTGCCTACGATCTCTACCGCATGTATCAGAGCTATTGCGAAAAGCATCGTTTTTCGTGGGAGGTCGTCGATCTCAACGAGACCGAGCTGGGCGGCATGAAGGAAGCCATCGTCAATATTGATGGCAAGGGCGCTTATGCGCGGCTCAAATACGAGAGCGGCGTGCACCGCGTCCAACGCGTCCCCGAGACCGAATCGCAGGGGCGCATCCACACCTCGACGGTGACGGTCGCCGTCCTGCCCGAGGCGGAGGAAGTGGATGTAAAGCTGGACGAGAAGGACGTGCGCGTCGATCTGTTCCGTTCGTCGGGCGCGGGCGGGCAGAAGGTCAACAAGACGGAGACGGCGATCCGTCTCACGCATTTCCCGACGGGGATCGTCGTGACCTGCCAGGATGAGCGCAGTCAGCTCAAGAACAAGGAAAAGGCGTACAGGGTGCTTCGGAGCCGCCTGTACGATTACTATAACTCGCGCGCGGCGAGCGCCGAGGCTGCAAACCGCAAGAGCCTCGTCGGGACGGGGGACAGGAGCGAACGAATCCGCACCTATAATTTCCCGCAGAGCCGCATCACCGATCATCGGATCGGGCTGAGCCTTCACAGCATGGAGGGCTTTCTTGCAGGCGATCTGGACGAGATGATCGATGCACTTGCGCGGGCTGACACCGAGCGAAGGCTCACGCAGTCCGCCGACGAATGAAAAACTCTTTATCCGAGGTGAATGATATGGAAAGACTTGCAAAGAGGATCCGCACCATTGCTCCTTCGCAGACGCTTGCGATCAGCGCGAAGGCAAAGGCAATGAAAGCAGCAGGGGAGAGCGTCGTCAATTTCGGCGTCGGCGAACCCGATTTCCCCACGCCCGAATACATTGTTGATGCAGCCGTGAAGGCACTCAGAGAGGGCAAGACAAAGTATACGCCTTCGGCGGGGCTTCCCGAGCTTCGCCGTGCCGTTTGCGAAAAGTTCAAGCGCGACAACGGCCTTGACTATGAACCTTCGCAGATCATCGTGTCCAACGGCGCCAAGCATTCCATCTTCAATGTGTGCTATGCACTCGTGGACGAGGGCGACGAAGTCATCATTCCCGTGCCCTACTGGCTGACCTATCCCGAAGTCGTCAAGACGTGCGGCGGCGTGCCCGTCTACGTGGAGGGGAGCAAGGAGAACGCCTTCAAAATTACCCCCGAACAGCTCGAAGCGGCGATCACGCCAAAGACGAAACTGCTCATCTTCAACTCGCCCTGCAACCCGACGGGCGCCGTCTATTCGGAGGCGGAAGTGCGTGCGCTTGCAGCAGTCTGCGAAAAGCATGAAATTTTTGTCCTGTCCGATGAGATCTATGAAAAGCTCGTCTACGGCAAGACCAAGCCCTTCTCGATGGCGGCGGTCTCCGATAAGATGAAGGAACTCACGATCACCGTCAACGGCGTCTCCAAGACGTTTGCAATGACGGGCTGGCGTATCGGCTATCTTGCCGCACCCAAGAACATCGCCAAGGCGATCGACTCCTTCCAGAGCCACGCGACGAGCAACGCCTGCTCGGTGTCGCAGTATGCAACGCTCGAAGCGCTCACCTCGTCCGTCTCCGATGAAAAGATCGAGAAGATGACCGCCATCTTTGCCGAGCGCCGCCACGCCGCCGTGGAGCGCATTGCAAAGATGAAGGACGTCTATTGCATCGTTCCCGAGGGCGCTTTCTATATCATGCTCGTTGTATCGGGCGTGTACGGCAAAGCGTATGAGGGCCGCGCAATTTCCGATTCCGTGTCCTTTGCCGATACGCTTCTCGACGCCGCAAAGGTCGCGGTCGTACCCGGAGCACCCTTCGGCGCGGACGACTGCGTGCGCCTTTCCTACTCGCTTTCGATGGAAGATATGCTTGAGGGACTTGACCGAATCGCGGCATTTATCGAAAAACTTAACTGAAATAGAATTTTTTTCGGGGAAATTTCACAAATCCCCTTGAAAAGTGCACGAAAACTTGGTAGAATAGAGATAAGAATAATTATCGCCTTCGGGCGAGGCAGGAGGATAAGAAATGGTAAAGATCATTTGCGGCCCTAAGGGAAGCGGCAAGACAAAGCGCATCATCGATGCGGCGAACGAGGCAGTTGCCGTCGCCAAGGGGAATCTGATCTTCATCACTGATACCAAACGGTATATGTATGATCTGAAGCGTGAGATCCGCTTCATCGATACGAGCGATTATTCCATTGCGGGAGAAGATGCGCTCTGCGGGTTCATCAAGGGCGTTGTCGCCGGAAGCTATGATAACGAGTACGTCTATGTGGACGGGATCGCGCGCATCGCGGGAAAAGCGATCAAGGATATGGCACAGTTCTTCTATATGATGGAGAAAGTTGCTCAGATGCGCGATCTCAAGCTCTACATCACCTGCAGCTGCGCGGAAGAAGATTTGCCTGACTTCGCGAAGAAGTACCTGTAAACAGGAGAGAAAGCGGGGATTCCCCGAAAAAGCAGCCGTCCCTTGTACAAGGGACGGTTTGCGTACGCAAAAGATCGCGCACCGGCGCGGCGGAGGTGGTTATGCAATTTATCAGTACGAGAGGCGAGGAAAAAGTCACGGGCGCCGAGGCGATCGTGAAGGGGATCGCGGCGGACGGCGGACTGTTCGTGCCCGCGTCTTTTCCTGCTGTCTCACAGGAAGAACTGGAGTCGATGCTTGGGATGGATTACCCCGAGCGCGCCGCGTTCATCCTGCACAAATACCTCGACGAATACGACAAGGACGAACTGCTCGCCGCACTGAAGAAGGCATACGCGCAGTTTGAGGGCGGGGACGCCGCGCCCCTCGTACGCGTGGAGAACGGCATGTACATGCTCGAACTCTTCCACGGCCCGACGTGCGCGTTCAAGGATATGGCGCTCACCGTGCTTCCGTACCTTCTAAGAAAGGGCTGTGATCTGTGCGGGATCAAGGAAAAGATTCTCATCCTCGTCGCCACCAGCGGCGATACGGGCAAGGCGGCGCTTGAAGGGTTCAAGGACGCCGACGGCATCAAGATCATGGTGTTCTATCCCGATGACGGCGTCTCCAAAATGCAGAAGCTCCAGATGTGCACGCAGGAGGGGAACAACGTCAACGTGGTTGCCGTCAAGGGCAATTTCGACGACTGTCAGACGGGCGTCAAGAAGATCTTCGGCTCGGCGGAGTGCAAGAAAAAGCTCGCCGAAAAGGAGTATCTGCTCTCCTCGGCGAACTCCATCAACTTCGGCCGTCTCGCACCGCAGATCTGCTATTATTTCTCGGCGTATTGCGATCTTGTGACGTCCGATCAGATCAAAATGGGCGACAAGGTCAACTTCACCGTTCCCACGGGCAATTTCGGGAACATTCTTGCAGGCTATTATGCCAAGAAGATGGGGCTTCCCGTCGGGACGCTCGTATGCGCGTCCAACAAGAACAACGTCCTCACCGATTTCTGGAACAAGGGAACGTATGACGTCAAGCGCCCGTTCTACAAGACGATGTCTCCTTCGATGGATATTCTCGTGTCCTCGAACCTGGAGCGGCTCATCTTCGAGCTCTCGGGACGGGACGCGGCGCTCACGAAAGAGCGTATGGCGTCGCTTGCGGCAACGGGGAGATACTCGCTGCGCGCGGAGGAACTCCAAAAGATCCGTTCGGAGTTTTTCGCTGCATATGCGGGCGAGGGTGACACGGTGGACTGCATCTACGAGTTCTTCGATGAGTACGGCTATCCCATGGATACCCATACGGGCGTCGCAATGAGCGTGGCGCAGCGCTACGAGGAGAAGATGAGGAAGGACAACCCCAAGAAGGAGCTTCCGCCCATGGTTGTCGTCTCCACGGCAAGTCCTTATAAGTTCCCTCAGGACGTTCTGTACGCACTGACGGGCAACGACGTCAAGGACAGCTTCAAGGGAATCAAGCGCATCAATCTGCTCACGGCGATGAAGGTGCCCGAGGCGCTCAAAGCCATCCGCTATAAGCCCATTCTCTTCAAACAAACGACCGTTCCCGACAAGATGTTCGACGAAGTTCT